>JAEEGL010983789.1_pt1 | contig 11990 bp, 4 predicted proteins | sample 9134231 | NCBI WGS metagenome assembly JAEEGL01 (sample SAMN16246548, study PRJNA631951) | gut metagenome | biome: gut microbiome; feature: rumen; material: fiber-attached | host: Bos | place: Iran: Karaj | collected 2018-10
AAATGCACCTCTGTCAAGTTCTAACAGTCCTTCATTCAAAGTAACGGTTGCCAGATCAGCACAGTGGCGGAAAGCATCCACGCCGATATAGGTTACCGTAGCGGGAATATCAATACTCTTAAGGGCGGTTCCTTCGAATGCTTTGTTGCCGATTCCCGTAACGTTCTCAAGTGTAACGGTTTCCAGTTTGGTGCATCCGTTGAACGCATTATTCGGAATATCCGTTTTTGCGCTGATTGTCGCGGTTATCAGTTCGGTACATCCCTTAAATGAGTCAGGCTCTAATACTGCTACCGTATCAGGAATGGTAATGCTCTTAAGTGCCGTTCCTGCGAATGCATTTTTGCCGATTCCCGTAACATTCTCAAGTGTAACGGTTTCCAGTTTGGTGCATCCATTGAATGCATTATCCGGAATATCCGCTTTTGCTTTAATATCTGCAGTTGTCAGTTCGGTACATCCTTTGAATGCTCCGGCAGCGATTTCTGTTACCGTATCGGCAATGTTAATCGTTGTAAGACCGGTGCATCCTTCAAACATATTCTTGCCGACTACACTGTTTTCAAGTGTAGCGGTAGCAAGACCGGTACATCCCTTGAAAGGAGCATCACCAACCGTAGTTATATTCGCGGGAATAGTGATGGAAGTAAGACCGGTGCAGTCCTTAAACATGGAATCACCAATCGTATCGTTTTCAAGTGTTACAGAGGTAAGTCCCGTACATCCTTCGAATACTCCCTTGCCGACTGCAATGATTGATGCAGGAACGGTGACGGAAGTAAGTCCCGTACAATCCTCAAACATGGACTCGCCGAGCATGGGGGTTTCAAGTGTTACAGAGGTAAGTCCGCTGCAGCCGGTGAATACTCCGGCGCCGACTTCCGTTACGGAAGCGGGAACAGTAACCGAAATAAGTCCGGTACAATTCTGGAACATAGAAGTTCCAAGTATGGTATTCTCAATTGTTACGGAGGTAAGTCCCGTACATCCGGCAAATGCACTTGCACCGACGGAAGTTACAGTCGCGGGAATGGTAACGGAAGTAAGTCCGGTACAATCCATAAACATACAAACGCTGATTGTTGCATTTTCAATTGTAACCGAAGTAAGTCCGGTACATCCGGTAAACGCTCCGGCGCCGACCGAAGTTACCGATTCGGGAATCGTAACCGAAGTAAGTCCGGTACAATCCCTGAACATGCAGTGACCGATTACACTGTTTTTAATGGTAACAGATGTAAGACCGGTACATGCGTAAAATGCTCCGGGGAAAAGAGCAAGAGTTCCGCCGACATCCGTAACAGTGCTCGGAATTACAACAGACTCAAGAGATGTACACTTCTCAAAAGCACCGTATCCAAGTTCTAACAGGCCTTCATTTAATGTCACACTCTTTAAATTCGTACATTCGCAGAAAGCACAAGCCGAAATCTTGGTAACCGACGAAGGAACTACAACCGATACAATCGTTCCGTTTCCGTCAAATGCCTTCGGTCCTATTTCGCAAACAACAACGGTGTTCTCAAGATCTAAAACAATTTCGGACGGGATGGTAATATCGGCAGCTTCTCCGACATAACCGGTAATAACCGCACCGTTTTTGGTAATTACATATTCAAAATCATTATAAATTCCTCTTTCCGGCAGAATACCGGATTTGCCCTCCGATGTTTCTTCGGATGTTTCTTCCGACAAATCTTCAGAGTTGTCTTCGGAATTAATTTCGGAATTAATCTCGGAATTTATTTCGGAATTAATTTCGGAGTTATTTTCCGATGTAATTTCAGCCATATCTTCGGAGGTTTCTTCCGATACTTCTCCGGGTTCTTTTTCTGATATTTCTTCATCAAGATCCGGGTTTTCCGATTCCGGCTCAATTTCCACATCCCCGTCTTCTACAATTACAACTTCCGGATCCCCGACACTGACCGGTGCAGCGGATACATAAAGAGTATTTGTAGCAACAAGAAGCAGAGACATCAATACAACAAGTTTTTTCTTCATACCCTCTTCCTTTCTCCTTTTACGGTATATATTTTGCATTTTCCCGTACTTTCCCCAACCCGGGAAACACAATACAATTAAATTTTACACTGTGTCGGATATGTTTACAAGCAAACAGCAAATAATAATCACCCCCTATTTATTAAAAAAGAATTAAGAAATTATGATAAAATTGAAATATGTTAACCTCCTTTTTTTAACGATTTTTCCCATAATAAAAAGCTGTAAGAAAAAATGTCCTTTCTTACAGCTCTTAAATTTACGAATATTATGTCAACCGAAAGGTATTCTGTTTTAATTCCGGTTAATCCGGCTCAATCCGGAAAATTCCGTAGTACTGTTCATCCCTGTCCTGCACACGCAGATATTGCAAAACCTTGTAATCCGTCAGCAGATTTCCCTTTAAATCATCATATGGAACGAAAGTTCCGTCCGGCATGCTGACACCGCACATGCCGATCGCAGGGACTTTTTGCTGCTCATTTAAAAGGAATTTATTATAATCCGTCAGTTCCAAGCCCGCACAGCGAAGCATATAACTTCCGAGATAATTCGCACTGGTAACCGGTATTTCATCGAAATCGGAATCATAATTGGTCCATATAATATACGGAGTGATATACATATGATTCTTTTCTTCGTTCGTGCGGTCGTCCTTTTCTTTTCCGTAGAGTTCATCATAAAACTCCGTGGATAACTGCGGCTGGTGGTCTCCGAACATCACAATCATGGTCGGATCATCGACACTGCTGAAATAATCCGTCAGATATTCAAATGCCTCATCGGATTTTGCAACAAGGCTTAAATAATTCTCCGCAAGCACGGCATCCTCCATATTTTCTATGGTAATCGTCCTGTCGAGAGCGCCGTTATTGACATCGTATCCACCGTGATTCTGCATCGTCACGTTAAAAATGAACAAATCCTCGTCCCGGTCGAAATTGTTGATGTAATCGATAATAAAATCATAATCCCCTTTGTCCGAAACATAATTTCTTAAAAGTTCCGCGTCCCCGTAGCTGCTTTCATCGATAAACTCATCAAATCCGAGTTCCGGATAAACCACGTCGCGGTTCCAGTTCTTCGGTCCGTACGGATGCATGGCAACCGCATAATAGCCCTGAGCCTTCAGTGTCCGTACGACGCCTTCCTCCGGATCCTTACATGCATTTGAATAAGGCTTGGCACCTGCCGGGAAGAATTTCACCGTATTGCCGGTTAGGAATTCATACTCCGTGATGCTGGTTCCTCCTCCGAACGTATTGACAAACAGCTGACCTTTGACGGCATTTTTGTCGAGGCTTTTGATATACGGCATAAACTCTTTATTCGTCTCCAGATTTCCGACGATACGAAGATCACTTAAGCTTTCATTCATAATGACAATAATGTTTTTCGGCCGCACGGTGCCGTTTGTCATCTCCGGCTCGGTAATTTCGGAAACGATTTTCTTAATCTCGCTTCCCGAATAGGTCAGCGGTTTTTCGATATGCGAAAGGCGCACGATGCAAAGATTGGAATAGCCGTACCCGAGATTTGCGATACTCTTCTGAATGGAAAATAAGGAAAATTCCTTCGCCGCTTTTCCCTTATAAAGGACAAACAGAATAAGAAAACCAACCAGCAGGAAAGCCGCTCTTTGAATAAGTACCTTCAGCCATTTCTTTGATTTCTTTTTTTCGCCTTTTTTTAAGGAGCACAACTCTCCCCACCGTAAATCCGCACTAAGCTGTACGAGAAAGAAACAGACAATAATTGCGATTGCCGTCATCACAACCGGCGTGATTACAAACGTATAGTTTCCGATGACGCTCATGGTCACACCGAATGCACTGAGATCCGGCATCAAAAACTGTTCTCCCTTAAACTGCTGAACGTAATAATCCGTCACACCGAGAGCAAAAACAAGAAGCCCGGAAAGATACAGCGAAAACCGTCCGAGAATACTTTTCAGTACCAGAAAAATTCCGATTAAAAGAAGAAGATTGAGCCACACATATTTCGGAATAACCGTATCCAGGCCGCCCTGATCGAGAAGCTGAAGGATATAATACCCGCCAACGGCAAGCAGCAGTACACTTGCATAATTCCAGATCCGGTCCGGAACTTTTGAAGGAATGAAAGCGATTGCCAGTGCCAGAACAAACGCACAGATTAAAACAAACGCCCAGACAGATGCCAAAGAAGACTTCTCATTATAGCTTTGGAAGAAATAGATTACCCTGTCTTTTTCCTTCGTCCCGTTTACCGTCAGTGCTTTCACCGATTTATGGGTCTTCTCGCGGGGAATCGTTCTTACGGTAATATCACTTCCGGGATTGTCCACATTAATATGGATTTCATAAATCCCGTTTTTCTTAAGCTGTTTTTCGGGAACCGCCACCAGATAGAACGGTTCGCTTTCGCCGAATGCCATCGTCGGACATTCATAGCGGTAATACTCGTTGCCCTTCTTATCCTCTAACGTAACAATCAGGGTTGCCGTATCTTCGGCACTGTAATCATCGAATTCGAGAATAAACTCCGTCATATCGCCGGCACCCGCCTTGAACTTCTGAACAATCTCTCCGTCCTTAAGCGGTGTATGATAGAATTTGAGCACATTGTCATGTGTCCAGTATTCGATGCTTCTTTCGCTGATTAACGCATCCCCGTATCCTTTTGCCTGTACAATCAGAAAAATCGCAAAAATAAGAAGCAAAACAATCGGAATCATTTTAATAAAATTCCATTTGCTCCACTTCTTCATTTTTCCGTTATTCAGATTCGTTTCCGGAGTCTTTGCATCCATATCCGATATTTCCCACATTTACTCGTTTTTGGAAGATTTGCTTTCAAGTTTCTTTTTTATTCTGTAAGCAGGATTCTTCATTTTTTCTTCTTCTAAAGCGATATTCAGCTGCTCAATTTGTGAAATCAGCTGTGCGTTTTGTAAGTTCAGGTCCTCAATCAGTTTGAAAAACTCCGCATTCTTTGCATTCAGTTCTTCAATGAGTGCAAAATATTCGGCATTCTTTGTATTCAGTTCTTCAATCTCCTTAAACTTTGCGGCCTGTGCCTCATTCGCTTCCTCAATCAGCCGGTGGCACTCTGCGTTTTTGGCGGACAAATCGTCAATCTCCGCTTTCCTTCTTCTGACTTCCGTTGCGCCGTCCGCACCGTAAATCAACTCAAGAACATCTTCGTTACCTTCAGGATTTTCCTTTATAACAGTCTCACCGCTTACCTCATCAAGCAGTTTCTTCATCCCGGCAAGAACCGGTTCGGATTTATCGCGGTATTTCCGGACGCTTTCCGAATCACAGCCGTACAAATCGCCCTTTGTAAATTCCTTCACCGTATCCGGCAGACCGGCACAGTCATCAAACGCATAAACCGTTCCGTCGTAAGAAATCTCTTTTAAGAGATGATCCGTCTTCACTTCATAGGAGACCGGGATAAAAGGAATCTGCTTTGCAATACATGTAAGAATAGCATGAAAGCGGGTTCCGATTACCAGTTCACATTCTTCAATGAGTGATACGGTATCTTTGATATTCCCCTGATAAATCACTTCTTCCACACGTTTACCGTCTTCGATTTCCGAAGTGATTTGTGCAATAATATCGCGGTCGGAATTTATGCCGTCCGAAAGACCGAAGAGCCGTACGCGGTTCGTTTCGTCTTTTTTCAGATACTCCGCTGCCGCACTGTTTATCGACAGAATGTAGTTTTTGAGTACTTCTTCCGATACATTCCCGGGTTCCCTGACCGAAATTCCGAGAATGTTTTTTCTCTCCTTTTTCGGAGATTCACCGAAATATTCCGTGGAAAGTGCCAGATCCGCCATGGAAACAATTTCCTTATCCGGAAGAATTGTACGAAGAATGGCGGCAGACTCCTCATCTCTTGGTGCGATGATATCCGCATCCTTCATCATATTTTGAAAATCTTCTTTTGTCTTTGTACCATACTCGTGAAACAGGCTGAATCCGACAAAGAATACTTTTCCGTTATTCGCCTTCACGGAGCGGATATACGATTTGCGTTTCTCAAAATCGCCTCCGTCGGGAAAAATATCCCCGCCCACACAGACATAGGCATCAAAGAAACGTTTATCCATAAACAGTTTCTTTTCCGGCAAAAGAAAAAGATTCGGAATTTCATCCGCCCACCGGATAATCCGGTCCGGATAATGCTCCAGAATCGTATAGAAACGGTGCATCGGAAAAAGGGCCGTTATTCCCTTAATAAAAATATCATCGCCGTAATTACAGTCAAAATATGCATCCAGATAAATGTTCATTTAGTTTTCCCGTTCTTTATTTCGTTTCCCTGTTCCATTTGTTTATTTCATGAATCAGTTTGCCAGATCTTCAAGCAGTTTTTTAATCTGTTCGTCCTTCTGTGCGATTATTTTATTCAGACGGTTTATTTCCGCATCTTTTTCGAGAATGACATCCTCAAGCCGCATGATTTCATCATCCTTGGCACTTGCCACACGTTCTTTTTCATGTTCCTTCTGACGGATGACGGAATTTAAATATTCGATTTCAATCTTTTTATCGTTTAAAACCTCTTCGAAAATTTTACGGTTCATTTCGAAGTTTTCGGCTTTCTTACGGTTCTCGCGGTCCTGAATTCTCTCCTCAAGGCTCTGTCTTAATTCTTCCTGTTTATCAAACTCCTGCTTTAATTTCTCATCAATATCGCCTAAGGATTTTTCCGTTTTCTTTTTCCGGCGTTCCTCGCGGTTTTGTTTTTCTTCTTCCGCTTTCTTCTTTTCTTCGAGTTCCTGCTTTTCGAGTTCTTTTCTGGCCAAGCGTCTTTGTTCCATCGTTTCGAGATAGAAGCGGTGAATATCCTTCGGCTCGCCCATCATTTTAATAACGCCTTCTTCAATCCAGATACTGCGGTCGCAGATTCGTTCAATCTGGTCCGTGGAATGCGATACGATTACAATTGTAGTTCCTTTATCCTTTATCTCAACCAGTTTTTCAAAACACTTCTTCTGAAAGCTGACATCGCCGACACCGAGGATTTCGTCAATTAGCAGAATATCCGCTTCCACGTTGATGGCCACGGAAAATGCCAGTTTCATATACATACCGGATGAGTAGGTACGAATCGGATTGTTAATATAATCCTTCAGTTCCGAGAAACGGATAATATCATCGACTCTTTGATCGATTTCTTTTCTGGTCAGTCCGAAAACCGCGGCATTTAAGTATATGTTTTCAAACCCGCTAAGGTCCGGATGAAAGCCCGCACCAAGTTCGAGAAGACTTGAAACACGCCCTTTGATTTCGATGTTTCCCTGATCCGGATAAATAATCTTGGTTAAGAGTTTTAATGTCGTACTCTTTCCGCAGCCGTTGCGTCCGATTAATCCGACCGCTTCGCCTTTTCTCACGTCAAAACTGATGCCGCGAAGCACCTGGTTGTCATCGTATTTCTTATTACGATTCAGATGAATCATTCTTTCCTTGAGATTATGACTCCGGTCGTAGTAATTACGAAACTTTTTATAGACGTCATGAACCTCGATTACATTTTCTTCTTTCACTTTGTTACCTGTTTTCCGCTGTCTTTATTGTTTATTCCTATCGTTTCGCTGTGTTTTTGTTTAATTGTGTTTCTGTTTGTTTTTGTTTTACTCTGATGTTTCTCTTTATGATCTTTTCAGGCTTTGCCTTATTATCTCTTTTTAATATCCTTCGATAAACGGCTTACACCGATAATTTCTCAATAATATCCAGATACTGCTTCACCATGTACTTCGTCTCGAACTGCTCTTTCTCGCTGTCCGGAAGCACGGCCGCTTTCTTATACGCATCCAGGCTGTCGATAACCTTCGAATAAGCGCCAACCAGTTCCGCCTTGTTCGCGGAATCCTTCTTTAAGGAGATTTTCTGAATCTGCTCGTTGCTCGTCGTCGTAATATCCTTATAGGCCGCATTCACAACTTCGCAGCTTTGCAGATATTCCACATCCTTGGCATTTCCGACGTTGGTCAAAACCATCGGCCTGTCACAGTAAATGGCTTCGAGTACGGCATTACTGCATCCTTCCTGCAATGTCGGGAGCGTAAAAATATCCACAATACGCCGTAAGAATTCACCCATGTAACGATGTTCGAAATACGGAACATGAATCATGGAATTCTTCGCCGGAGACAGATTATATTCCTTCATAAACTGCTCATGATAGGCATTCTCACAGTTTCCGACAAAGAGAAGTTTCACATTCGGATATTTCTTAACCAGTTCTTCCATCACGCCGATCATACCGATCTGGTATTTGACCGGATAGAAGGAAGCAACGAAAGCCATTACTACATCATCCGGACCAATTCCGAGAGCCGCACGGCTTAACGTATCCGGAAGTTCCTTGTTTGCCAGTTCATCAAAATCAATACCGTTATAAATCACCTGAAGATTTTCCTTCTTTGCATCGGTTCTGGCAAGATAATAATTCTTTACAAGATTCGATACCGGGACTACTGCATCCATCTCATTTAAAACGGTGCTGTAAGACTTAATTTCCTCATCGGATTTCCATGTGTACGTATTGTGCATCGTATAAATCGCACGAACACCGAGTTTCTTCGCTTCGTTTAATCCAAAAATATTATAGTGGTAGTGAAGCACGGTAATCCGGTATTCTCCGAGAAGATTGATAAATAATTTCATGCTGTCATAAAATACCAGCATCTCTCCGTCTTCAATCTGCTCGGCCATCGGTCCCAAAATGTTCTTCTGGCAGAGCATATAAACATTGTATCCATTTTTCTTATAACCCTTGTAAAGGTTTAATACCACCTGCTCCAAACCGCCCTTTTCAAAGGTGGTTACTACAATACCGATGTTCGGCTTTCCGTCAGTGCGTTCAATGGGGGCCGGTGCCTCGACCGGTTCCTTTACCGCTGCGGAGAGAGTGGCAATTCCGTTTTCGTATTTTTCGGACAGTTTATCGAGAATCCGGTAGTTTTCCTCTATGATGCCAAGGCGCTCGTCTTCGGTCATTTCAATTCCTCGAAGGACATCGGTATAGGCAACATATCTCATGCCCATATTGACGAAATCACCTACTTCTGTCGTTTTAAGAATCGGAATGATTCCGAAACGCAGATATTCGATAATCTTTGTAGGACAGGCAACTAAGTTCACGGGATCGGGATCGCGAAGCACGAAACCGAAATCGCAGGTCTTGTATTCCTCGTAAAGATCCGCCGGAGACTTCGAATCGACAATCATATCCGTTACTTCCGGTCTTGCTCCCCAAAGAGACTTAAATTCGTCCGGATTCGGAACGAACATACGATACTCGTACACTCCGCCGGTCTTCGAAATAATATCCTGCATCAGGGAAATATTCTGCCACGGCTGGGTTCCGCCCGCATAAACAAGCGTATATTTCGTATCCTTTTTGCTCTTGTCAAGTTCCACGCGTGTAAGCAGGTCTTTATTTAAAATCGGCATACACACACATTTTGCATTCATGTGAGGATATTTTTTCTTTAAATAATTTCCCATCGCCTCGGTTACGACAACGGCAACATCGACACGGTTCGCCATGAACTCTTCGATTTCATTCGCCATTTTGCTTCCGAGTTCCGACCCGGACATGGCATATTCTTCCGGAACCGTTCCGTGAACATCCCAGAAATGTTTCACATCCGTATTGTCAAAAATCGACCAGAGTGCCCTGTCCGTCCGGTCTTCCATAAAACGCAAGATACTGTGCGTGTAAGTAACCTTACACTCCGAAACCAGTTTCTTTACCGCCTCTAAATTTCCCGGCTCATGGCTGTTAAATACAACGGTGCAGTGAAGATCATCAATAAAATCAAAACGCATTCCTAAGCATTCCACACCCTCATCGTATAAATAGATGCGGAACATATCCTTAAGAACCGTTAAATCCACTGCCTTGATTCGCTGAAAATAACCGTCTCTCTCATTTTCCTTATTGTACATCGGTGCAAAAACACAAATCGGTTTATGACCGGCATTCTGCGCCTTCTTCATGGCCTCATAAATCTGAGCGATTCCCTGTGCTTCCTTCTGCTCGATTTCTTTATGATTAATGGCCTTTTTTACCTTGCGTTTTGTAATTCCGAGTTTGCTTTTCACTTTATGCTTTGCTTTTGCGGAAAGCATGGCGAGAAGCTGTTTGCCGGAATATTCGCAGGCATTCACATCCACCTGATCAGCCCTGGATGTAAAGAATTTAATCGCCTCGCCCCAGTCTTCCATCAGTTTTTCAAGCTGTTTCATGGAAGCATCCAGCTGCTCCTGCTGCCAGTTCTGATTGTTCTTTTCAAGCAGATAATCCATATCCTGTTTGCAGGATTCAAGCATCTTCCAGGTACGGTCACGCCACGGACGGTTCCATTTTTTTTCAAAACGTTCGCGATTGATATTCCCGATATTCTGTCTTTCACTCATTTTCAGGTTGGAGAATGAACCGCTTCCGAAATGATGCAAGAAACAGTCTCTTGCGATGGCGATTTCAAATCCGTCGTTTAAAATCCGCACGCAGTAATCATCGTCTTCATAGGAACCCGGATAAAACTGTTCATCCAAAAGTCCGATTTTTTCGATTACTTCGCGTTTAATAACCGTTCCGAAGAAAGTTACAAGTTCGCTTTCCACAACAAAGCCTTTGTAGCTTTCATGACGTTTGGCAGCATACGCATTCGCAAGGTCAATGGCATTGTTATCGGCTTCCGCCGTATAATCAATCTGAATGGTCTGTTCGTTTCCGGCCGCATTCGTCACCGGTCCGACGACATCCTTATTCTTTTCAAGAAGATATTCAAGCCAGTAATCCGTTACGATTACATCGGAATTAAGAAGACAGATATGCGTAATATCTTTCCTTTTCAGGAAGGACTTTATCACAACATTGTTTCCGCCGCTGAATCCTAAATTCTTTCCGGCATCGAAAAAGATGAATTCCCACTTGTCATATTTCGCATCGTACTGTTTTACCAGTTTTTCGCAGGCATCCCTTTCGTCTTTGGAAGAGCCGTTGTCAATCACGCCCACAACAAAAGGGACCTCACCTTTGGCGCGCACAAGGCTTTCCAGCGTAAGGGGAAGATACTTCATGGAATTGAAATTTAAAATAACAATACCGACTTTGTTCATGTTTTCGTCTCCATATTATACATTTCCTTTAAAAGTACGGAAAAAAGCGTCAGGTACTCTTTTGCAACTTTTTCCGAATCAAAGTGTTCCGTCGCAAACCGGGCAATCTCTTTTCTTCTTTGCTTCCACTCATTTTCATCACGGATCATGGAAAGCATGGCTTTCATAACCTCATCGGGATTTTTGTTAATGCCTTCTTCCATGGCATCTAATAAATCTTCAAACGAATATCCGGCAATATCACGAACCGGATTGTCCACCAATATCCCGTTTTGTCCGCCGCATATCAGTTCTTCGGCGCTTCCGCATCGGCTGTGAATAATCGGCAGTCCCGCAGCAATCGCTTCCGTAGCTGCAACACTCCATCCTTCAAAGTAGGAAATCATCAGCATGGCATCGGATGCTTTCATCAAATCACTTACATCCGACCGCTGTCCGGCAAAAATCACCGAATCCTGCAATTTCTCTTTTTCAACAAGTTTTCTTACTTTCTTTGCATAGGCTTCATCGCTTTCGGAGCCGGCAAGCAGAAGGCGGCATTCCCTGTCCGTCTGTTTTCTCAGTCCGGCAAAAGCCTTTACCATTCCGAGATTATTCTTTCTCGGATCAATGCTTCCGGCCGACAGAAATATAAATGCATCCCCCGGAATTTTAAATTCGTTACGAATTTTCATCCGGCTGCTTCTGTCCGGCAAATCATTATCCGTTTCACTACCCGGTATTTCCGGATCCGCTTTGCCGTTATCAGATGATACCGCTGCGTCTTCCGGTATTCCGAAAGCATTTCCGATTACCGTAATCTTCTCTTCTGATGCATCCGGAAATTTCTTCAGGAAAACATCCTTTGCGCAC
>JAEEGL011628835.1_pt1 | contig 11990 bp, 12 predicted proteins | sample 9134231 | NCBI WGS metagenome assembly JAEEGL01 (sample SAMN16246548, study PRJNA631951) | gut metagenome | biome: gut microbiome; feature: rumen; material: fiber-attached | host: Bos | place: Iran: Karaj | collected 2018-10
TAAGAGAGCTCTCAACAGAGAGATCTACAGGATGGCCAACGAGATGAACATCCCGATCCCCTACCCGCAGATCGTTCTCAACCAGCCTCTGCCTGACGGTTCGTTCGATGAGAGTACCACTACTCCCAAGCAGAAGAGGGAGGCCACGGCATTCGTGTACAACCAGGCATACGACTCCGAAGGGATGGAATCGGAGAACACCAACTAAACCATTTATCAACTCATATCGGCCGGTCCCGGGTCTTCCCCCGGGGCCGGTTCCCTTTCTTCATGATTCCTGAAGCTGCTGACTGATTGTTATATATATTAAGGGATAATCGCACATTCAGGGATAACATGCACAGCGTATTATCATTCGAATGCAGGGAGGTGTCGGCATGAGCGACCCGATAGAGATCGTCAACCTCAGGAAGCAGTACAAGGACTTCGTGGCTGTCAATGACCTTACGTTCAGCGTCAAGAAGAACAGCTTCACAGGTTTCCTGGGCCCCAACGGCGCAGGGAAGAGTACAACGCTCAAGATCCTGACCCACCTCATCAGCGCCACATCAGGCAACGCGTACCTTAACGGCATCGATGTGACCATCGATGCGAAGAACGCGCTCAAAGGAGTAGGAACGGTCGTTGAGACACCCGAGTTCTACGGCTACCTCACGCCGATCCAGACATTCCAGTACATCGGAGGCATCTACGGTATGAACAGGGAGAGCATCGCCGCACAGACGGAGGAGATTCTCGCTGACGTCAAGATGTCCGAGTGGGCAGACAAGAAGATATCGACATTCTCCAAGGGAATGAAGCAGAGGGTATCATTGGGACTGTCGCTCCTGAACGACCCCAGCATCATCATCCTGGATGAACCCACATCGGGTCTCGACCCCAGAGGTATGGCCGAGACCAGGCAGATCCTCAAGAACCTGAGGTCCAAGAACAACAATCTGACCATATTGATGAGCTCGCACATGCTCCACGAGGTCAGCGACCTGTGCGACCGCATCACCCTGATCAACCACGGAACCCTCCTGATGGAAGGTAAATTGGATGAGGTCCTGGGCGGCAACAGCGCCAGGATGATCAGCGTCAAGGTCGTCGGCGGACCCACACAGGACGCTGTGGATGCAATCGCGAAGCTTCCGAACGTGGAGAACGCATGCATATCGGGCAGCGTCATCAAGTTCGGATTCAACGGTGACGATGCGGCTCAGGCAGAACTGCTGAAGGACATCACCGGAGCAGGCGTCAAGGTCTTCAGTCTCAATGAGGACGAGGCCCTTGAGAGCATCTATCTCAACATGATCAAGGAGTCGAAGTGATACCATGGAGTCAATTCTTTCAAAACCTGACATAGATTTCAAGGATGACTTCCGCCAGGCATTCATCGTCGCGAAGTACGAGATCATGAAGTTCATGAGCGGAAAGAAGATCCTCATCTTCGGTATCATCAACGCACTCGTGCTGGCGATCCTCACCATCGTGATCTTCGCTGTCAAGATAGAGAACCTGGACACGGAAATGGGACTCGGTCTGTACATCGGTATCAGCTCATGGCTGATGCTCCTCGGTGCGACGCTGTTCTCGGCATCGTCGCTGGTGGCGGAGTTCGAGGAGAGGACGGCACTGATGCTGTTCACCAAGCCCATACGCAAGGGTTCGATCTTCATGGGAAAGATGATGGCATCCTACGGACTCAACCTGGGATTCGTCATCCTGTACTACATCATCGCATCCGTTGCCATAGCGATAAAGACAGGCGGATTCTCGGCCAACATATTCGCATCCATCGGATACTGCATGCTGTACATCCTCGCACTCACCGGAATAGCGATGCTGTTCAGTGCGCTGATGAAGAAGTCCAGCTCGGCATCGATCCTTACGTTCGTCTTCATCCTGCTGGTGCCTTCGATAGTCGCCATCGCGGTCACGATCATGTCGATCTCATCCGGCGGAAGCGAACCTGATCTGTGGTACATCCTCGATTACGCCTCGCAGGCAGTCGCCACAAGTATCAATGGCCCCGTGGAGAACGGACTCAGGGATGCACTGGTCATGCTCGTCTGGGGTATCGTGCCTCTGCTGGGATCGTACCTCCTCTTCCGCAGAAGAGAGGTCTGAAACCGGATGGGGGTCTCCCCCGTCCATTCACAATTTTTTCATTCCGTTTATCTTCAGTACGCCGTCCGTGACCGTGAACGATACGTCGTAATCGGAGAAGTGCATGGTGTATGTCCTTTCATCATCATGATATGACGGTCTGGGGTCCATCTCCAGACAGGATATCAGTACGGATCTCTTGTCATCGGGTATCGCTTCGAGGATACCGTCGGGATCCTTTACCGTAAGTATAGGTCTGGACGCGGTCTCGACGAAACCGGAAACAGCATCCTCGTGGCAGTCGGACCTGCGGATGTAGGGTTTGATGTCATAGATCGGAGTGCCGTCCAGCAGGTCGGCGCCGTCCACTATCAGCACCTTGCCTTCATCGGTGTCCTCGATGGAGATCAATTTCACAGAAGACAACCCCAGTGAGTTGGGACGGAAGGGCGATCTTGTCGCAAATACACCGACCTTCTCGTTCCCTCCGAGTATCGGAGGACGTACCATCGGTTCCCATCCGTCACGGTGGTTCTCGGAGAAATCGAATATGAGCCAGATATGCGAAAATCCTTCTAGTCCGCGCAGCGCATCAGGATTGCGGTACTTGGGTTCGAACACGACCTTCCCCAGGCAGCCTTTCACATAACCGCTCTGTCTCGGGATGCCGAACTTCTCCTTGAAATCCGTCCTGATGTGCGCAATCGGTTCGATCTCCATGATAGGTCATCGCTCGGATTTGATTTAGAATGATGGGTCTCACTCTTATATGACTAGGTAGATAGGGCGAACGATGAATCCCAGGAACATCCCCCTGCTCTGCGACTATTACGAGTACACCATGAGCAACGGGTATCTCGAGAAAGGCCTCGAGGACCGCATCGTCTACTTCGACATATTCTTCAGGAAGGTCCCCGACAACGGAGGCTTCGCCATAGCGGCGGGATTGGAACAGCTGATCAGTTACATAACAGAGCTCCGCTTCAGCGATTCGGACATCGAGTTCTTCCGCTCCAAAGGGGTGTTCGGGGAGAAGTTCCTGAACTATCTGAAGGATTTCCGCTTCACCGGGGATGTATGGGCTGTTCCCGAGGGTACCCCGGTGTTCCCTGGCGAACCGCTGGTGACGATCAGGGCTCCCGCGATGCAGGCCCAGATGCTGGAGACCTTCGCTCTGCTCACGATCAATCACCAGACGCTCATAGCCACCAAAGCAAGCCGTATCGTCAGAGCGGCGGCTGGAAGGACCGTACTGGAGTTCGGTTCGAGACGCGCACAGGGTACCGATGCCGCGATACTCGGTGCAAGGGCCGCATACATTGCCGGATGCGGCGGAACCGCATGCACCGTCAGCGACAAGTGGTTCGGTGTCCCCGCCAGCGGGACGATGGCCCATTCATGGGTGCAGATGTTCGATTCCGAGTATGACGCGTTCAAGGCGTTCTGCGAACTGTATCCCGATAACGCCACGCTGCTGGTGGACACATACGATACGCTGAACAGCGGTATCCCCAACGCCATAAGGGCGTTCAACGACACCATCAGGAAGACAGGCAAGGGCAGATGCGCCATACGCCTGGATTCCGGCGACCTGGCATTCCTGACCAAGAAGGCCAGGAAGATGCTGGATGACGCAGGATTCCAGGATTGCAGGATCATAGTCTCCAACGCACTCGACGAGTGGCTTATCAGGGACCTTCTGAACCAGGGGGCCTGCATCGACGGTTTCGGTGTCGGTGACAATCTCATAACATCGCACAGCGACCCCGTCTTCAACGGTGTGTACAAGGTCGTCGCAGTCGAGGACAAGGAAGGGAACATAATCCCGAGGATCAAGGTATCCGACAATCTGGAGAAGATCACCACCCCTCACTTCAAGAGGATCTTCAGACTGTACGGTCCCGACGGCAAGGCCATCGCGGATCAGATCTGCGTGTATGACGAGACCGTAGATGACACCAAGCCCCTGAGGATATTCGACCCCGATGCGACATGGAAGTCCAAGGTCATCAGGGATTTCAAGGCGAAGGAACTGATGGTACAGGTCATCAAGGACGGGAAGGTCGTATGCGACATGCCCTCCCTCGAAGAGATACGCGAGTACTGTGCCAGACAGATGGAAACACTTTGGGATGAGGTGAAACGTTTCGCCAACCCGCACCAGTACTACGTGGACCTTTCCCAGAAGCTCTGGGATGTCAAGGACGATCTTCTCCGCAGGTCGAGGGGCAGCGGTCCCGAGTGATCGTACGGACCAGGTTTCCAGGGTTTCTCCTAATCTGTTTTTTATATTTTTTAAACCATAGCCAAGCGTGAACAACAGGCAGAGGCGCGAAAAGGGATACAGCATCATCCCTTCCCTATTCCTGGCGCTGATGATGATCGCCACCGGTGTGCTAATGACCGCCATCAGGATCGGTGGAATCGAATACGGCGAAAGCGAGTTCTTCGTCGAGGACAATGAGTTCGGTCTCGTCGGAAGGGTCATCCTCATCTTCGGAGGCCTCGCCATCCTGTACACCACCTACAAGAAGAAAGGTAATTACTACGCCGTCGGGGTCTACGCACTCACACTCGGACTGTCCAGGGTCATACGTTCTCTGCCCGGTCTAGTCGCCGAGAGCAACATCACATTCTACATTTCATTGGTCTTCCTGGTCATCGGAGGGAATCTGGCCTGGGGGGGATACAATCACCTCACCGTGAAGACCAGGAATCCCGGGAACATGAAGTACACATCCATGTTCCTGCTGGCCTTCATATGTCTGGTCCTGGGATTCTCGGCGTACATGGATTACGATGTCATCGAGACCTTCCTCGAGGACATAACGCTGATGGGATACCTGCCGCTCTACTTGGGACTCCTGATCGTCCTGTATTCCAAGGAACTGATCGAGAACGCGCCTTTCGCACGCATAGTGCGCACTCTCCGCACCATCTCGTCCAGTCTCTATGTCGGGAACACGATCAATGTGACCGAGGAGGATGCGAAGATCATACAGGACGGATTCTCATCCACAGAATCATGGCGGTTGATCTATGTCGGCGATAAGGCCATCAGAGAGAACACCGTCGAATTCCATTCAGGGGGCGAACCGAAGGATGTGATCCTTGAGAAATGGCCGGACAGCGATGAATTGTATCTCACGGTCATAAACGACAGAAGGGATTCGCTGATCGGAGGTCAGAGGGTCCAGGCGGTCGGATACGACATCAACGGGAACGTCATGTCACTCTATGATTCCAACGGAACGTGCATGGTCCTGACGATAGGGGGTACGGAACTATGAGCCTGGCCTCGTATGAGAAGGCAACCAGGATCCTGGCGATCCTCATAATGATCTCAGGTATGATCATGTGGTTCTATGTCTTCCGCTCCTTTATCGTTCTGGCCATCGAGTTCGATGCGGATTTGGGTATTATGGATATGATAAGATCCTTCTATCCCCAGTTACTGCAGATAACGGCAGAGGTCATAGGCATAATCTTGCTTTTGGCCTTCAGGAAGAAGGGCCTGCCGATCATTCTCGGAGTGTGTGCTGTCATCATAGCGGTGGAATGTCTTCTGGATGCCTATCTCCTCCTGGTGGAGTACAAAAATCTGCTTCCCGACGACAGGAATCTAGGCGATTTCATCCAGGGTGCGTTAAGTCTGATAATCGCAGTCATGCTGTTGTTCAATGCCATAATGTATTCGATCGGGGTGACCAAGAGCGCGTCGCTGATCAAGTATGCTGTAATCACTCTCATCCTTCTGCAGGTGTTCGGTCTCATAGTGGAGCTGCGCGATCCCAATCTTTCTTTAGACTTGATATTCATAACGAGGGAATTCGAAATCCCCAGCTATCTGATGCTGTTCCTCATCCTTCACATGTCGGTGTCCAAGTACATCAGGCAGATATCGCCTATAGGGGTGGTCAAGACCTCCATCAGGAAGCTGAGGAATTCGCTCATGGTGGAAGGTGTGAGCATCGGACGCGATGTCGCACACAGGTTATCGGATTACAACAGTCAGGGGCTGTGGTGCGACTCCTATTCATTCATGCTCTCGACCTTCAACAAGGGAAGACTGACGATGGAGATCTCCCGTTTCGGCGAGAAGACGGTCTGCAGGATATCGTCTGTCGAGAACGGCTCGGGAATGAACTTCTTCAGGTTCGACCTGACGGGCGTATGGTTCGATACCGGTTATGCGGGTACATGCGACATCATGAGATTCTACGGTTCCGACGGGATGTTCATACAGCTCATAGTCTGCGACCCGCTCGTTTTCAAGACCAAAGGGGTACCTAAGGTCGGTTCGTTCAAATTGACCAGTATGGAAGAGGGCACCACATCCCACAAGATAAGGATGAAGGTCGCAGCGATGGTGGACTTCCTGAAAAGGCATACCGCCAAGGTCAGGCATTTCATCAGGACCGAGATAATCGGACGTCTCAAGAGAAAGAAGGAAGAATGATTATCAGGGAGATGGACTCCCTGATTATGCGTTTATATCGTTGTGGCGGACGAAGTTGACGAAGAGCCTGAGGATACCTTCGAGGTACTCATCCAGGTTCGCGTTCTCGTAGGGAGGGTTCATGTACTTCTTGACGAAGTCGATGAGCTCGGTGCTCGTGCATCCGTCCTTGTGGTTCTCTACGAACTGCGCCCATACCTTGGAGTTGATGCGGAATCCCATCGTCTGCTTCAGCTCTCTGATCTCATCCTGTGTGATAGGGTATGACTCCATGATGGGGTATGCTCTTAGGACCCTATATGAAACTATCGCCTGTCAGGGAGGAAATTTCTCAGGCCTGTCCTCAGTGACTGTGTCCGAACACGGTGAACACGACCGCGGCGATGAGTATGCCTATGACGAGGAACACGAACGATTTCAGATCCTGATTCTTCCTGTGGAACGCCTCGGGGATCATGTGGCAGAACGCCACGTACATGAACGTACCCGCCGAGAATGCCAATGGCAACCCCACCATACCGTCCACATCGATGCCGTTGAAGACCAGGAAGGATATCAGCGCGGCGATAGGTGTGATCAGCGAGAATCCTACGAGATACTTCATAATCGTTGTTTTCTCTTCATCCGACAGCAGGAAGGTGGACGATAATGAGAACACCTCCACGTACTTGTGGATGCACATGCCTCCGAGCGCCAGCCATGCGATGTCGCTGTCAGCGATGAGCGCGGTGGCAAGTACGAGACCGTCCACGAATGCATGTACAGCAAGACCGATGAATGCGGAGATGGAACCCATCCTGTGCCTGTGCTCGTCCTCATGGCATTCGCAGGGACATGAGGCCATGTGGAAGTGCTTTATCAACACATCCGTGAGCAGGATCGCAAGGAAACCGCAGAGGATGGTGATCATCACGTAGAGATCTTTGATATCTCCTTCTTCGCTCTCATGTATCGCTTCGGGGAGCAGGAGGAAGAAGAGGATCCCAAGGAATATACCGGCACTGAGTGCCACCAGAAGATGCACCTGCTGGTCCGTGAGCTTCCTGATGTAGGGTGTGTATGCTCCGAGCAGTGCGACGCCGAAAAGGGCGATTATGTAGATGGTGAGGGTCAGTGCGGTCTCCATGAACGCTGATTATCGGAGTTGATTATTAAAAGATTTGCATAATGTTAATAACTTTCATATCGTTCCGCTGTTCATTGTTAATAATCGGGTGACAGGATGTCGATCGTGAGCATATCGCTGACAGATGAGAACATCTCCGCATTGGAGAATATACAGAAATGCTACGGGCTGACCGGAAGGAGCGAGGCCATAAGGCACTCTATAAGGGCCGCCGAGAGCGAGATCAGGGAGATCTCAGACATGGACGGAGTGGTGGAAGGTGTGTTGATCATAGTGCACAAGGATCACGGCGACACCTGGATGGGACAGATACAGCACAGGTACGAGTCGGAGATAAAGACCCAGCTGCACTCGCATCTCAAGGACAGGAAGTGCCTGGAGGTCATGATAATATCATCCGACGGAGAGACCATGAAGAGCATGCTCAAGGAGATACATTCCGTCGGAAAGGCGGACTATGTGAAGTTCGTGCGTAGCTGATGTATTTAAATGCGTGACTAATAAAGGCAGAACCTTTATTAACTAAATTGCCCATCTAAATAACGGATGGGATATAATGGGTTCAGGGAACTCTACAGACAGCGTTAGCCCCGCTTCGGATTTGGCCGAGAGGCTGAAGGCGGGGCTGCGGAACATTGCAAGAGCGGTGCACACGGCCGCATTGCGCGTAGCGCGCAGGCCGGTGCCGAGGATGAAGGCCGAGAAGGAAGCATTCGTCATAGCGACGGAGAGGAGATCGTTCGTATGGAACGTCTCCCGCGGAAGGAAAGGTTCTTCGGATGAGGAACTGCCCCCGCTGTTCGTCCGTGTCGAACCCGACCCGGTCGTCGAACAGTCAGAATCAAGGGAATGGCCCGACAAGCCTATGGCCGAGAAGGTCTACAGCACACCTTCGTACTCCACCATCTCCTCACCGACATCATCCGGAGCGGTGATGTACGAGTTCTCCAGCAGCAGGTTCGACCTGGACATGCTGGACATGGAGGAGGCGACACAGACCGAAGTCTATGAGGCACCTGTGTACATGGACCAGTACGAGTCCGAGGAGGAGAGACAGTTCTTCGAGGACCTTTACGAGGATCTCGAGGTCGAGGCCGTCCTGGAATACATGGACACCATCGATCTGTACCGTTTCCATGTGGACACCGAGGAGGAGAGACAGTTCTACGAGTCCCTCTACGAGGATCTGACCGTGGATGCAGTCCTGGAATACATGGACACCATCGAGCTCTATGCAGCATACGATTACGATTCACTCTACGAGGATCTCGAGGTCGAAGCGGTCCTCGACTACATGGATACGATCGACCTCTACCACTCCGACAAGGTCGCAGAGATCGAGACAGCGGCGGAGCCCGTGCTCGCACTGGACGCACCGGTATCCAACATCGCAGGGTACATCGAGGCACCTGTCTCGAACGTCGCCGGATACATCGAAGCGCCTGCAGCAGCGGTTCTTGCGCTGGAAGCACCCGTTTCGGAGGTCCAGCTGATCGAGGCACCCGTGACAGTCCAGTCATCGCTGGATGAGTACATCGAGGCAGAGGCGGAATGCCAGTTCTTCGAGGGACTCTACGAGGATCTGACGGTCATGTCGGTCATCGAGTACATGGACACCATCGATCTTGACAACTATTACGTTGAGACAGAGGTGGAGAAACAGTTCTTCGAGGATCTCTACGAGGACCTCGAGGTCGAGGCGGTCCTGGAATACATGGACACCATCGACCTGGAGAACCACCATGTGGAGACCGAGGAGGAGAAGCAGTACTTCGAGGGACTCTACGAGGATCTGGCGGTCGGCACGGTCCTGGAATACATGGACAGGGTCGAGATCTACGCCAAACCCGCACCCGAGTACGTCATCTCCGAGATAGGAATGCCCGAAGAATGCGAGACCACCATCGACATCGAGCCTGAGTTCGTCCCCGATTACGTAATATCGGAGATCGCATCAGCGGAGATGTGCGAGACCGTCATCGAGATCGAACAGCCCGTTGCACAGCCCGAGATCCAGGCGGAGACGGAGCAGATCGATGTGGCCAGGAAGAGCATAATGGCGCAGTTCATCTTCGGATTCGACGCACCTGCCAGGGCATCACCCGGACCCACGAAGTTCAGATTCATCGCGGGAACCGAGGAGGATGACGAGGACGACACGGAAGAGGTCCAGATCATGACCTACAGCGGCGATGCCGCAGTGTCCGCACAGTCCTTCTCAAACGGACCTCTGGCTCTTTAATTACCTTTAACAAACCTCTTTCCCATCCATTCTTTCTTTTTCCGTCCTTGCTTTTCAACATAGTTATTTAAATTAACCTTGTTATAGGGTCAGCATGGAGGCCGAGTTCGAGTTCCTGAACGTATTGCTGATGCTGCTCGTGGTATTCGTGAGTGCGAAGGCAGCGTCGTTCATCTTCAACAGGATAGGAGTGCCCGGTCTCGTAGGTGAGATCCTCGTCGGAGTGTTATTCGCCAGCATCGTCTTCGGAGATTCGACCATCGCGGAGCAACTGGGATTATTCACGGTCAACCCTGACGGTACCCGTAACGACGATACGACGATGTATCATGTTCTTGAGGTATTCTCGGAACTGGGTGTAATGTTCCTGCTCTTCTCGGTGGGACTGGAGACACGTGTCAAGGATCTGATGTCCGTAGGTAAGGCGGCCTTCCTGGTGGCCTTCCTCGGAGTATTGATTCCGTTCTTCTTCGGATACGTGTACGTGGAGTTCTTCCAGGACGGCAACATGTATCACGCACTGTTCCTGGGAGCGGCGATGGTGGCCACCAGCGTGGGTATCACCGCCCGTGTCATCAAGGATATGCGTCTCACCGATGCCAAGGAATCGAGGATCATCATCGGTGCGGCAGTCATAGACGATATCCTGGGAATGATCGTCCTGGCAGTCGTCTCCGGAATGGCCAAATCCGGAGAGATAGACATCGGTAACATCCTGATCATCACGGTGTCCGCATTCGCATTCGTCATCCTGGTGATGCTGTTCGCGTTCTTCGCGGTCCCCAAGATCAAGGCGAAATGGCAGGAACACAACGACAGGAAGTTCGAGAAGGACAAGGATTTCATCCCAACGAAGTTCAACATGCTGATCCCAGGGATAGCGTTGTGCTTCGCTTTCGCACTTCTGGCAGAGTACATCGGTCTCGCAGCGATCATCGGAGCCTTCCTGGCAGGAATGGTGTTCGCCGAATATTCGATCGTATGGGGGCTGGATGAGAAGGTGGAGGCCATCAGCACGCTCCTTGTCTCGTTCTTCTTCGTCAACGTCGGAATGAAGGTCGATCTCAGCGGAATCAACGGCGACCTGATCATAACGATAATCATCGTGATCGTGCTGGCCATAATCGGAAAGTACATCGGATGTTCCCTGGGTGCGAAGATCGGGGACAAGACCCTGGAAAAATCATCCCTCAACATCATCGGTATCGGAATGGTGCCCAGAGGCGAAGTGGGAATCATCGTCGCATCCATCGGTCTCAAGATCATCGTGGACGGCGGAACAGCCATTTCATCGGAACTGTACACCGTGGTGGTCCTGATGTCCGTTCTGACCACGATAATAGCACCCCCGCTGCTGTCCGCGGCATACAGGAAGAAGTACAAGACCGATTACGTGGTCCAGCCTGACGACCAGCTCTGATCTTTCATTTCACAGAAAGACAGCGTAAGCTATCTTGAGAGAATAATTGAAAAGACATCCGCTTCAGTTCATCGGAAAGAACGTGTTGAGGATGATGACGGCAACGGCGAATGCGATAGCGATACCGATGACGAGCCTGGGGCTGAGCTTGAGGGATTTGTCGTTCTCGGTATCGAAGTATCTGACGAGTCCCGCCTGCGACTGGAATGCTCCGTCGTTCTTTTTTGCCATGCTCTGAGGTTATTGGTAGTCCATATATAAAACAATCGAACCTGAGTTAGACAGTTGTGTATTCATAACCGTCCTTCCCGTGCCATTTGTTCTGAGAACGCTGGCTATTCTGTCCCTTGACCCAGGGACAAGGGTGGCTGGTCCACCCAAAGGGTCTGGAAGAGATGCGAGCGCTGCAATATGTTCCTTGCAGCGTTCACGTCCCTGTCCGCTGTGTATCCGCACTGCGGGCAGATGTGCTGTCTGACGGAGAGATCCTTCTCCACGTTATTCTCGCAGACTGAGCACATCTGTGACGTTTCTCTCGGATTCACTAAGATGATCTCGCGGCCGGCGCTTGAAGCCTTGTCCTCGATCCTTCTTCTCAGTGTCCCCAATGAAGCGTCGTTGTAGCCGTTGGTCATGAATCTGTCCCTGGATA
>JAEEGL013062039.1_pt1 | contig 11990 bp, 10 predicted proteins | sample 9134231 | NCBI WGS metagenome assembly JAEEGL01 (sample SAMN16246548, study PRJNA631951) | gut metagenome | biome: gut microbiome; feature: rumen; material: fiber-attached | host: Bos | place: Iran: Karaj | collected 2018-10
ATGAGAGCGCTGACATTTCTCGTTATATCATGTCCATGTGCTGTTGTAATTTCGGTACCACTTAGCTTCTTCGGAGGAATAGGTTGTGCATCATCAAAGGGAATACTTATAAAAGGCTCAAATTATCTCGAAGTATTGGCGAATGTTAGGACAATAGTTTTTGATAAAACAGGAACCCTTACTGAAGGCGTATTTGAGGTTGTTTCTGTATATCCCGAGGAGGGAATTACAGAGGACTATATAATGGAGAAAGCGGCCTATGCCGAAAACTCCTCAAACCATCCTATAGCGCAGTCAATTCAGAAGGCATATAAAGAAAACTTCGAAAAAGATGTTAACAATTCCAGAATAGACGATGTTAAGGAAATATCAGGTCATGGTGTTTGTGTAAAAGTATATGCTGGTGAAGATAATCAGGGAGCTGAAGGAAGAGAAGTAATAACTCCTGAGCATGAACATATCTACGCTGGAAACCTGAAACTTATGGAGCGTATTGGACTGAAAAACATTACGCCCCATGAAGAAGGAACAGTGGTTTATGTGGGTTTGCTGAAATGTGAATCTGATGATAACTGTGTAATGAATGAAGGTCATGATGAAAGTCATGATGCAGTTCCGGAATATCTTGGATGCATTGTAATATCTGACAGAATAAAGAGTACATCTGAAAAAGCCATGAAGGACCTTGGAAACCAGGGAGTAAGAACAGTAATGCTTACTGGTGATGTAGATAAGGTTGCAAAGAAAGTTGCAGAAAGCCTTGGAGTAAATACTTACAGGGCGGAGCTCCTTCCGGGCGATAAAGTAAGCGAAGTTGAGAAGCTTATTGGAGAACAGGCTTCGGGAGGAAAGGATGCTGAGAAAAACAGACTGGCATTTGTTGGAGATGGAATTAATGACGCTCCAGTTCTTGCCAGGGCGGATATTGGAATAGCCATGGGTGCCATGGGTTCAGATGCGGCCATAGAGGCTGCGGATGTTGTACTTATGGATGATGACCCAGCGAAGATTTCTCTGGCTATGAAGATATCCCGAAAAACTCTTTCAATAGTAAAACAGAATATTACATTCGCTATAGCTGTGAAGGTTCTGTGCCTCATACTTGGCGCTTTAGGAATCGCTAATATGTGGCTCGCAATTTTTGCAGATGTAGGCGTAATGATACTTGCAGTATTAAATGCAACACGTACCCTTAGAATAAAATAAGAGTTCACAGTGGCGCCATTATAAGAACACAGTATTGTCACAAACGAAAACAAAAAAGGTTTGTTTTTTGATAAAAAGGTAAAAAAGCTAATAAAACAGCGGGGTTACATAGCGATATAATTTTATCAGGTTAAAGGTAATGATAAAACAACAAGGAGGTGTCGTTATGTATGATTATATTATTATTGAGGATTGGCTTGATACAGATATAACTGAAATAGAAGTGAATGATATTAATGAGTTTAATGAGTCTCTTGGGGTTAAAAGAGAGGATACGGGAGCTCAGTGGGTGGACAAGAAAGAGTTTGCCACAATTTATAACTACATGAGGAGATTTAATCATTCGTATAATACTATTTCTTGTGAATTAATGATCACTGTTGAACCTATTGTTGATGAGAAAGACGAATGGGAAAATATAATTCAGGAGTTCGGAGAGGTTGTACATTCGAGTCTTCGTATAAGTGATAGCATAATGAGGTGTGGAAAGCAGTTTCATTTGCTTCTTCCTGAGGTGACTGAACAGAATAAACTAGTCATAATAAATAGATTACGTAAAAATCTTCAAGATAACGGAGTTTATTATTTGGTAGACATTAATATAGATGCCATGACTATTGGTCCAGATGTGGAATATGAGACATGGTATAATGTTGCAGTATAAAGTTCCCCTCAGTATACTGTAAGATGCAGGCATCAGATAATCTGATGCCTGTTTTGTTTTATAAAATATTATTGTTATCCCAGTGTATAAAATGATATAATTTATATGTTGTTTTGTATCGGTGTATATATGGGGGCTATTATATGAATACAAACGACTCCTTGAATTATAGATTATATATTCAAAGGCAAGAAGAATTCATAAGGCATGATTATCATACTGAATTCAGACAATACAACCGAATAAAAAGTGGAGATATAGAAGGTGTTCGAGAACGCTTTAAAATTGCGAGAAAGAATCTTCAGGAAGGTAGAGGAGTTCTTTCAGATAATCCGCTGAGAAATATGATCTACCATCTTGTTGTTTCTGCTGCAGTTATAAGTAGAATGTGCATAGATGGTGGTATGGATGTGGATACAGCTTATACCTTAAGTGACATTTATATTAGAGCTGCCGATGAAGCGAAGGAAATTGAAGAGGTTCTGGATCTGATAGCAGATATGCAGATAGATTATGCTACTCGAATGAAAGAACTTAACAAGAAAAATGCTATCTCCATCCATGTTAGAAGAAGCATAGATTTTATATATGATAATCTTCATAAGCAAATCACAGTAAATGAGCTTGCTGAAAGAGAACATCTTAGTGCTGGTTATTTTTCTCGTCTTTTTGTTAAAGAGATGGGGATGAATGTGAATCAGTATATTAATGAGACAAAAATAAAAACAGCTCAAAATATGCTTAGATACTCGGATTTTTCTTTGATGGATATTTCTCTTTCTTTGGGATATTCCTCTCAGAGTGCATTTTCGGCTAGTTTCAAAAAAATAACGGGGATGTCCCCAAAAGTTTATAGAGATACAAATTATAATGATAATATGAAATAAATGCTATATAGAAAGGTGGAACAAAAATGAAAGCAGCAATTATCATGGGCTCAACAAGTGATCTTCCAAAGGTAGAGCCTGCAATCAATCTTTTGAAGGATAAGAATGTTGATATAAAGGTTAGATGCCTGTCAGCACATAGAGCTTCAAAACAGTTATCAGACTTTATAGAGGAGATTAATAATGATGGCACAGAGGTTATCATTACAGCCGCTGGTATGGCTGCCGCACTTCCAGGTGTTGTTGCAGCACAGACTGTACTTCCTGTAATAGGAGTTCCTCTTTCAGGTTCAGTTCTTGATGGACAGGATGCTCTTTATTCAATAGTTCAGATGCCTCCTGGAATTCCAGTTGCGACTGTTGCAATCAATGGTGCAAAGAATGCTGGATGGCTTGCTCTTGAAATAATGGCAATCAAACATCCTGATCTTCATGATATACTTCTTGCTGAACGTAAGAGCATGCAGGATGTAGCACTTCTTGCAAATGATGAGATTATTGCAAAGTATGAGAATAACGAAGAAGCATAAACAAAAATATAACCCGAGCTAAGCTCGGGTTTTTATTTTATAAATCTTCGCCTGTAAGCATCTTATATGCTGAAAGGTATTTATCTATAGTCTTATCTACGATTTCCTGTGGAAGTTCCCAATCCTCAGGCTCGTTCTTGTTCTCATCAGACTTCAGCCAGTCTCTTGCAAACTGCTTATCAAATGATGGCTGACCATGTCCTGGCTCATAACCATCTGCTGGCCAGAATCTTGAAGAATCAGGTGTAAGCATTTCATCACCAATCACAATGTTGCCATTCTCATCAAGTCCGAACTCGAATTTTGTGTCTGCAATGATGATTCCCTTTGTAAGTGCGAAGTCAGCACATTTATTATAAAGTGCGAGAGTGTAGTCACGAAGCTTCTCAGCATATTCCTGACCTTTGCCTGGGAATTCTTTCTCAAGAACTTCAACCGACTTCTCAAAAGAGATGTTCTCATCATGATCACCAATCTCAGCCTTTGTTGAAGGTGTGTAGATTGCCTCTGGAAGCTTATCGCTTTCCTTAAGTCCCTCAGGAAGCTTAATTCCACAAACTGTTCCGTTCTCCTGATAGCTTGCCCAGCCGCTACCTGTGATATAACCACGAACAATGCACTCTATTGGAAGCATTGTAAGCTTCTTGCACATCATACTGTTTCCGTCATAATCAGGCTGCTGGAAGAATTCAGGCATATCTTTAACATCTACAGAAATCATATGATTAGGAAGAATGTCCTCTGTCATATCAAACCAGAATTTTGACATCTGAGTAAGAACAGTTCCCTTCTTATTTATCTTATTCTTAAGAATAACGTCATAACAACTAATTCTGTCAGTTGCTACCATGATAAGGCTGTCGCCATTATCATAAATTTCTCTTACCTTACCTTCTTTTACAGGTTTCATTTGCATTACCTCTCGCGTTATTTATTATTGTTTTACAGCTCCCATATTTTCTTTGGGAACAGGTCTATAATATAGTCCCTTTAGACAGAAAAATCAAGATATTTTAGTTAAATGTACGCTTTAAATAATAAGTTTTTTGTGGTAACATATAAGTTGGGTTTTTGTAATGGGAATTTTCCGGGAGGTTACTAGTTATGAAACCGTTTTCAAATGCATATGATGCAATAAAAAAATTATTTAGAAATCTATTTGGAAAGAAGGATGAGGAGGTTCAGAATTTCGTTGTTGATGAGCCTCTTAAGCCTCTTAGATTTGATGATGAAATAAAGCCAGAAGCTACTTCTGATGATAGGGATAAACAGGTTCAGGAGGTGCTGGATAGCTTAGAAAAGGATGGCCTTGCCGGTCCTCAGGCAACTTTTCAGGAAGCAAAGCCTGAAACAGCTGTTCCTACACCTGAAGCTCCGAAAACCGAGGATGTAAAGCCTGCTACTCCTCCACAGGAAGAAAGCATGATCGGCAACATTTATGTTGGTACTCCTTCCGCAGAGGAAAAAGCAGAGCAGGATGCTATCACCGAGCAGACTTATAAGAAGCCTGTTAAATCAGAGGAAGAGCTTTATCAGGAAGAGGTACGTAAGCGTGCTGAACGTGCTGCTAAGAGAGAGGCTGAGGATAGAAAGAAGGAAGTTGAGGAAGTTAAGTCCACAGCTAATTCGAACAGAGTTCGCTGGGTGACAGATCCGGTTACTGGAGAAGAGGTTACTCTTGGAAAGCTTCCAGAAGAGGCTACCTTCCTTAAGAAGTATACAAGAATTCAAACTACATCTGATGATGTTATCATCTCAGTTAATTCTATTATCAAGCATCCTGATATGCCTAAGAATATCGTTATCCTTGGACGTAACGGATTCGGAACTGTTAAGGTCGGAGAGGATTTTGCAAGAAGCTTCTACAAGCTTGGTATTGTTAAGTCAGAAACAATTGCTAAAGCAAAGGCTAAGCAGCTTAACAAGATGAGCCTTGATGCACTCACAAAGCTTAAAGGTGGATGTCTCATTATTGAGAATGCCGGACTTGTTACATTTGATAAGCTGGTTGAAGTTATCAAGGATTCGGCTCCTGATAAAAATGACTATGTAGTTATTCTTACAGGCGAAATTGATTCTCTTTCTAATTTCTTTGAAGAGAATGAAGATATTGTTGATGAGTTCATTTACCTGATTGATATCCATAAGATTAAAGAGCGTGGAATGATCCACCTTGCTAAGGGATATGTGAAGGAAAAAGGTTATGAAGCAGATAAAGCTGTTTATGATAAGCTGAAGATTTCCCTTAAGGGAATGGAAGAAGGAAACATAGACAGATTCGTTGCACACATGGATGAGATGATGCTTATGTGTGATAAACGTGTAGGTGAAGGTGGAATTAAGACTATTATCCCGGAGGATATTCTGTAATCAGGGGAAGAATTAATGAAGTTTGGGGAACTCTTAGACGATTATTTATACAAATTAAGAAGTAGCGCTAAAGAACTGTCAGATAAAACGGGTTTATCTGCTGCGACGATAAGCAGATATAAATCCGGTGAAAGAATACCAGACAGAAATGGCGAGAAGTATAAGGCTCTGATTCAGGGCCTTTCTTCTCTTGCAGAAGAAAAAAATGTTCCCAGTATGACAGTGGAAGAACTGGAAAAACGGTTTAATAGCAGCTTTGATACCCGTAATAACGAGTTCGATTTTGATTCCTTCAGAGTGAATTTTAGTCAGCTTATGGATGGCCTTCATATGAGTATGAAGGAGATTGCTGACTGCACAGGGAAGGACATATCTTATATTTCCAGAATCAGATCTGGAACCAGAAAACCTGGTAATCCATATGAATTTATTACTGATCTTTCCAAGTATGTATTATCCCATTATTTAAAAAAGAGTGATCTGGAACTTATGGCAGAGCTTATGGACTGCCGTTCTTCGGATTTGGTTGATACTAAATGGGCTGAGAAAAGACTCTTCAGGTGGCTCTTTTACGATGACAATAGTCCAAGAAAATATGTAGAGAGTTTTATTCACAGTCTGGATGTGTTTAATATAAATGAATATGCGGATGATACCAGCCTTAAAGAAATTAAAAAGGTTGAGCTTCCAAAGAATAATAGAGAGATTCTCTATGGCTTTGATAAGCTTGAAGAGGCTGAGGATAAGTTCCTCAGTATCATCAGTTCGTCAGATAAAACTGAAAAAATTGATATCTTTTGGGATATGCCAGATGTGAGAAGCGACATGAACAGCTATGTTATGAAGGATATGGCGCATGTTATCAGCAAGGGTGTGAATATCAGAATCATCCATGCCAATGATACTCCAATGATTGAGATGATGAACTGGCTGAAGGAATGGATGCCAATCTATATGTCTGGTCACATTGAATCCTATTATCTGAATGGAGATGAAAATAAACGAAGTGTAGACGCCTTTGTAGTATCAGACTCGGCAGTTCTTCATGTTGATGGAGTTTCGGGAAGACCTGATATATATAGAAGTATAATTACAACTGATAAGGATGAGGTTGAATACTATAAGAAGAAGTTTGAAGGCTTGGTTCAAACTTCCGGAATAATGATAGATATAATAAGAGATAAAAAAGAACGAGATGCGATTATGAGTTCTACATCAGAAGGTACTGATGGCAGAAAGAGTCTTCTTTCTACGCCACCAATCTATACAATCTCTACTGAGCTTCTCGAAAGGATACTAAAGAGAAATAAAATACCTTCTGCGGATAGAAAGAAGATACATAATTATATAAAAGATGAAAGAAAAAAGGTTCTGAAGGTTCTTAAAACTTCGAAGATAGAAGATCATATTCCAGATGTAACCGAAGCCGACTTCAGAAAGAAACCTATTTTCCTATCTCTTTCGGGTCTCTTCTATGATAAGGATATTTTTTATACCTATGAAGAGTATCAGGAGCATATGGACCAAGCCAGAAAGATGCAAAAAGATATACCAAATTATTCCTTGGTTATGAGACCTGATATAAACTTTAGAAATATTCAGATATTTGTCCAAAAGGGCGAGTGGGTTTTGATATCAAAAAATAAAACGCCGGTTATTCATTATCTGATCAGTCATCCTGTAATAAGGCAGAATCTAGAGAAGATATTGGAGGCTTATAATTAACAAAGGTAACGAAGTTGACAACGTTGTCAAGTGGTGTTGACAAACCTTTTTCCTCTTTATATAATTTCACTTGTATTTAAAATTTTATCTTAAGGGGAGAAAGATAATATGAAGAAACGATTAATAGCATTAGTACTTGTTTTAGCTCTTGCACTAAGCTCAGTAGGCTGTGGAGCTAACTCAGGAAGCAGCAAGAAGGACACAATTAAGATAGGATATATTAATCCTACAACAGGCCCACTTGCAGGTAATGGTGAAGGATGTGACTGGGCAGTAAAACAGATTACTGACTATGTGAAGGAAAATCCTATCACAGTAGACGGTAAGCAGATGGACTTCGAAGTAATAGTTTACGATTCAGAGTCCGATGCAAATAAGTGTTCAGAGCTTACTCAGAAGCTTATTGAAGAAGATGAAGTAGATATGATCATAGCTATTCAGACACCTAATACAGTTATTCCTGTAGTAGATGTGGCTGAGAGATATGAAGTTCCTTGTATAGCATCACAGGCTCCAATTGATCCTGTAGCTAATTCAAGAGAAGAGTTTAACTGGACATACCTTTCATTCTATACACTTGATGATGTATATGAATCACAGAGAGCACTTTGGACAGCTGCAGGATGTGGCGTTAATTCAGGTGCAAAGGTTGGAACTCTTTTTGCAAACGATGCCGACGGAACAGCTTGGCATACAATCTTTACAAAGAGACTTGTAGAAGATGGTTATGAGCTTGTAGACCCAGGCCAGTATCCATCAGGTACAACAGACTTTACAAGTCTTGCGAATACATTTAAAGAAGAAGATATCGATATAATAGCAGGAACTAACATTCCTCCAGATTTCATGAATTCATATAATGCCATCATCAGTGCAGGTGTTGAGGTTCAGGGTGTAACAATGGGTAAATGTGCCCTCCTGGAAAGTGACGTTGAGGCTCTTGGTGATCTTGCAGATGGAATTATGACTCAGGTTTGGTGGGCTCCTACAAATCCATATACATCAGCACTTACTGGCAAATCAAGTTCAGAACTTGCTGAGCAGTATGCAGCTGATAACGACGGACGTACAATGCCTCAGCCTACAGCTTATGCTTATGAAGCACTTGAGCTTGCGGTAACAGCATTCCAAAATACTAAGTCAATGGATAAAGAAGATATTAGAGATGCTATTGCAAATATCGACACAGATACTATAATAGGTCATGTAAAATATGATCAGGAGATGAACGGGCTTCCATATGCTCGTACAGTTCTTTGCGGGGGACAGTGGCAGAGAGAAAATGGTGAACTTAAGCTTAAGATCATTGATAACTCACTTCACCCAGAAATCCCTCTGACTGGAGAATATATAGAAGGAAATGCAACAAACAGCAAATAAGATATTAAAAGTTAAAAATGTATGTTCAGGATACGAAAGGATTCGTATCCTGAACGGACTTTCTTTCGATGTATACGAGGGAGAGGTACTTGGTGTAATAGGACCAAATGGATGTGGTAAGACAACAATGCTTAACACTCTAGTTGGTCTTATTCGCATTGATGAAGGAAAAATAGAATTTAACGGAAAGGAAGTTTCTAAGCTTCCTCCATTTGCAAGATGTGGGCTTGGTATAGGTAGAACTTTCCAGGTGCCACGTCCTTTTGTTGGTATGAGTCTTCTCGATAATGTTCTGGTAGCCAGTGTTCATGGCGCAGGACATTCCATAAAAGATGGAGAGAAGATTGCCCAGGAGTGTCTGGATAGAGTTGGGCTGGGTGATAAGGCTAAACTTAAGGCTGGAGAGCTTACTCTTCTTGATAGAAAGAAACTGGAAATAGCCAGAGCTCTTGGAACAGAACCAAAGCTTCTTCTACTTGATGAGGTTGCAGCAGGACTTACAGAACTTGAGGTTACTGAGGTAATGAAGCTGGTTGAAGAATTAAAGAAAGAGAATCTGACTATCATCTGGATAGAACATATAATCGAAACTATGGTAAATGCTACGGATAGGCTCATGTGTATGGCAGAGGGCAAGAATGTCATCATAGGAAAGCCTGAAGAGGTTGTAGCTTCTCCTATTGTTGAGGAGCTTTACCTGGGAGTGCAGGAAGATGAGTAAGGATATATTAAAACTTGAAAACATAAAAGTTAAATATGGTGATTTCGTAGCAGTAGACGGCGTGACTATGAATGTTAAAGAAGGGCACATGGTTTCTGTTATAGGACTGAATGGCTCTGGAAAGACATCCCTGATGAATGCTGTTGCAGGACTTACAAAAATCTCTGAAGGTAAGGTTTATCTGGGAGATGAAGATGTGACAGGTTATTCATCACATAAGATGGTATCTGCAGGACTTAGTCTGGTGCCACAGGGTGGCCATTGTTTCAACAGAATGACGGTTCTCGACAACCTGATAGTTGGAAGCTACAAAAAGAGCGCCAGAGCTGATAAGCAGAAGAATTTGGAGAAGGTCTTTGAACTCTTCCCAGTTCTTGCTGAAAAGAAGGATATGGCGGCAGGAAGTCTCTCAGGTGGACAAAGACAGATGGTGGCTATTGGAAGAGCCCTTATGTCTAATCCAAAGATCATTCTATTTGACGAGCTTTCTTTGGGACTTGCTCCAGTAGTTGTGAAAGATATTTATGCAACCATAAAAAAGATAAATGAAATTGATAATACTACTATAGTTCTTATTGAGCAGGATACAAGACGTGCCATAGCAACAACGGACTATAGTTACATTATGCTAAAGGGTAAGGTGCTCCTTGAAGGAGATGCAACCGACCTAAGCGATGAAGATATAAAGAAAGCATATTTTGGAATTTAAGCAGGTTTAGAAATGTATATTGTACAAGTTCTTATAAACGGAATACTTTTAGGTGGTATATATGCAGTCATCGGTCTGGGTATGTCGCTTATTCTGGGAATAGTTAAGCTGACTAACCTGGCACACGGTGAATATGTTATAGTGGGTGCATTTGCTTCGACAGTTCTTTCAGAAATGCTGGGTATAGATCCACTTCTTACTATATTTATCTCAATACCACTTATGTTTATATTTGGTTACCTTCTTCAGAGGATACTGATTAACCATTCCATGAAGAGAGGAGCGGAGCCAGCTCTGCTGGTTACCTTTGGTATTTCCATAATACTTAAAGATGCAATGCTTCTGAAGTTCTCTCCAGATGCAAGACACATCTCCACCAGTTACAGTAACAACGTGGTAAATGTATTCGGTATGGATATTTCAATTCTCAACTGTCTGCTCCTGTTTATCAGTATAATCGTTATTCTATTACTTACTTTGTTCCTGGATAAAACTTATATGGGCAAAGCAATCCGTGCAACAGCCGATGATGTAGAGGCGGCTGCCCTTTCAGGTATAAATGTGGATAAGGCATTTGCAGTTGCTATGGGACTTGCCACAGCAACAGCTGCAGTATCCGGTCTTTGTGTAAGCATGAAATGGACATTCTATCCAACCTCAGGTGGAAGATACCTTCTGGTAGCTTTCGTTGTGGTTGTTATAGGTGGTCTTGGTGATATAAAAGGAACTCTTGTTGCGGGAATTCTTTTCGGCTTAATGCAGGTAATCGGAGGAGCAAACTATGGACTCCTTATCAGTTATATTTTCCTGATCCTATTCCTGGTATTTCAGCCAAAGAATCTCCTGGGCAGACTTAAGAATAAAGGTGGTGCCAGAGTATGAGTAAGAAAACGCTTATTTATTTAGTGGTATATGCTACTCTGGGCCTGTTCTTTATTGCTATGGCATTAACAGGAGCTCTGAGTAGTAATGTTATGAGATATCTGGTTCAGATATTCCTCTATATTTCTATTGGAGAGGTTTGGAATCTGCTAAGTGGCTATGCCGGAATGACCAGTCTTGGACAGCAGGCATTTATTGGACTTGCAGGTTATTCAGTTGCTATGGCAACTACAGTTTACAAGCTTCATTTCGGACTTGGAATTCTTATAGGTGTAGGAATAAGTGCTATTGTTGCAACTGTGCTTGCCTTCCTTCTTTTGCGTATGCGAGGAATGTACTTCTCTATAACAACCTGGGTTGTGGCAGAGGCACTGGGTACCTTCTTCCTTAGCTGGGGCTATGTTGGAAAGGGTGCTGGAATGACAATGAATATCACTCCTTATCCAAGGGTAGATGCACTCTACAATATGTCACTTGCCATCTGTCTTGTGACTCTGGCTGTGGTATACATTTTATTAAGAAGCAAGATTGGTCTTGGACTTACTGCTATGAGAGATAACATCTCCGCAGCTGCATCTCTGGGTGTAGATATTGGTAGAACAAGATTTTTAGTTTATTTGGTTTCAGCTGTTATTACAGCTGTTGCAGGCGCAATATTCTGTATTAATAAAGGTACTATTTATCCTGATAGTGGATTCAGTATTGGCTGGACCATATCTATGGTTTTCATTTGTATAATAGGCGGAGTGGGAACAATAGAGGGACCTGTTGTTGGTGCCGTTATCTATGTTCTTCTTCAGGAATTCCTGGCTCATTATCCAGGATGGTCTAACATCATACTTGGAATAATAGCTATTCTTATAATAATTTATATGCCAGATGGAATTGTAGGTACTATAAAGAAAAAGTGGATAGC
>JAEEGL013203306.1_pt1 | contig 11990 bp, 6 predicted proteins | sample 9134231 | NCBI WGS metagenome assembly JAEEGL01 (sample SAMN16246548, study PRJNA631951) | gut metagenome | biome: gut microbiome; feature: rumen; material: fiber-attached | host: Bos | place: Iran: Karaj | collected 2018-10
TCAGACAATGAAAGAGGAATGGAGATGGGAGAACTCACCCACAACCAGGATATAATAGCAAAGCGCTGGACGGAAGGCGGCAGGACAGTCGGAGCCATGCTTATGGAGGTTGACAAGCATTCTATCACCCTAACTCTGCTGGACAGAGAGGGAAATGTGGTGGATTCTGCCGTGATACAGAAATAGACTACTGCTTCTTGATGCAGTATTTGCTGATAACGCTGTAGGCCTCCGGCACTCCCAACTCTCCGGCCTTGCTCATATCCAGACATCCTTTCTCGCTGTCCTTGAGGTAAATCAGGACAAGTCCCCTGTTGTAATAGGCTTCCGGAAGTGACGGATAGAGCTGTATGGCCTTGGTATATTGCAGGATGGCTTCAGGCAGGTCTGAAGACAAGGTGTAGAGGTTTCCAAGATTATAGTAGGAGTACGGAAACTCCGGCATAAGAGCCGCGGCTTTTTTCATGTCGTGGATTGCTGCCGTATAGTCGTAGGTGGAGCGGCTTTCGTTAACCCTGGCTCGAGCCGTACGGGAGTTGTCCAGAGACAGAACCTGGACATTCTGCTCCATGGACGAAATGAAGTCTATCATTTCTGCCTGCAGCGCACCTCTGTTTATGTAGAAGAACGGATTGTCTGTCTGCAAGCTGACAGCCCTGTCATAATCGCCCAGAGCCTCGTTGTAGCGGTTCTGGGAATCGTTCACCAGAGCCCTGGAGAAATACAGCAGAGCGTCCAGCGCCTCTTCACGGCTTTCAATGGCTGAAATCGCCTTGTTCAGAGAATCCCTCTGCCGCTTTTCGGACTTGTTCATCTGAGGAGTGTCGTACGAGTGCCTTACAGCAGCCAGACGCGATGCAACAGGAAGGTCGTCTATAAAGTTCTCCATAGGTATAGACTCATATCTTCCGTCCATAGCCATTCTCTCCTGCTTGTTCTCGGCCAGATTGAACTTGAACAGCGGTTTGAGCTGAATGTCCACATCCCTGTACTGGAGAAGTTCGTTGTTTGCAAAGTCTTTCTTGGCAAAGTCACTCTCCAGGGAAATCATCTTGTCAAACCTCTTGGTTGTGTCCGCAAACATCTGAAGTGAAGCGGAGTCCTTGGTCTTCACCCTGTATTCTCTAACCTTTTCCTTCGCGATTTCCTCGTCTCTGCGGGCTGAGTTGTACTGCCCCAGCTGCGCCTTGGCGTATGCCCTGTTCATATAGGCCTTTGCGAAGTCCGGATACAGGTTGATGCACTGGGAATAGTCGTCCATCGCGTCGCGGTACTTCTTCATCTGGAGAAATACCCCAGCCCTGTTGAAATAAGCCAGCACATTCTGCGGATTTACTGCTATTACTCTGTCATAATCTTCCAGAGCGTTGTCGTAATCCCCTATCTGTGAGCGTATCAAAGCCCTGTTGTAAAGCGTGAGGGCATTGCCCGGCTCGTATTCCAGCACCTTGTTCAGATCCTCCATCGCCCCGTCTATGTTATTGCGCTCGTAGCGGATGAGAGCCCTGTTGAAAAACGCGAACGTATTGGCGGTATCCAGCTTGATTGCCTTGTCCAGATCTGCTGTTGCCAGTGAATCCAGGTTCTGCATAAAATAAATCCTGGAACGGCGGATATATCCCTCCGGGTCGCTGATATTAAGGCTTATCGCCTTGTTATAGTCCTCCAGGGCCTTGAGAGTGTCGCCGAGGAAAGTATAAGCCGCACCCCTGTTCAGATAGGCGTCCGGCTCGTTCTTTTCCTGACGTATGAACTTGTTGAAGTCCTCCACGGCCTTCTCGAACTGCTGGGAAAGGAAATATGTCACTCCCCTGCTGAAATAAAGTCCCGTGTAGCTTGGCCTCAGGTCCACCGCCTCTTCCAGGTCTTTGAGCGCCGCCTCGTACTTTCCAGTCCTGCTCAGCGTAATTGCCCTGTAATGATATGCCGGAGTATAGATAGGATTAAGGCTCAGCGATTTGTCAAAATCCCGCTCCGCCCCTATGAAATCTCCAAGGTTATACTTTGCGATACCCCTGAAAAAGTAAGCGTCATAAAGCGTGGAGTCTATCCTGACCAGCGTGTTGAAATTGTCTATGGCTGAAGAATATTTCCCGTCTATCAGCATCTGCCTCCCCCTCAGGAAGAACTGGTCTATGTCATACTGCGCAAAAGCCCTCACAGGAGCAAGGCAAGCCAGCACCCAAAGAACAAGACCTATCGCAAAACTTCTTTTCATCATAATGACATCCATACAAAGATAATGCTAATCGCGGAAAAAAGTCATAACTTTGTCAAATATGCAATCTGTGTCAAGAAATATGTTATTCAGGCTTATGCTTATTGCGGGATTCTTTCTCCTGCTGCCGGGCAATCTGTCCGCCCAGCAGAACAGTTCCGTATCAGAAGCCCAGAAACTGATTTCAAAGCAGAGTCTTAAGAATACTATGGTTTCTTTGACAGACCCTCTGCTCAAGGGAAGAGAAAGCGGAACAGAAGAGATAAAAAGAGGACTGGAAGTAATAGCGGATGCTTTCTACGACGCAGGAGTGAGGATGAGGGGAGAGTCCTACCTGTATGGTTTCTGGTACTGGAAAGGAAATGAAAGAGCATTGGGAATCAACGCAATAGGAATTATTCCGGCGGATTCTTCCATTGTTTCCCCAAAGACACTGGTCATTGGAGCGCATTACGACGGACTGGGAGTTCTGGGCGGAAGAGTGTATCCTGGAGCTGACAACAACGCCTCGGGAGTTGCGGCCCTGATTGAGGTGGGAAAAGCGCTGGCTGCTATGGCGGCGGAAGGAAAACATCCAAAGTGCAACATCTGCCTTGTGGCTTTTGACGCAAAGCAGCTGGAGTGTCTGGGAAGTTCAAGATTCCTCTCGGAACAGACAGCAGACGTTTCTTCCATATCGCTGATGATAAACCTGGACCAGATCGGGACGACACTTGCCCCACCGAAAGAGGCCGAGACGGGAGAGCTGCTGCCGAAGAACTACCTGCTGTTTCTTGGCATAGACAACGCAGATGATTCTGTGAAGAAATGCTTTGTGGAAAGCAATAGTGCAGATGAGCCTATTGTGCTGGATTTCACCTGTTACGGGAACAAGAAAGTTCACGATATGCTGTACGAGATGGGAGACCAGGTTTCATTCCGGGATGCAGGGATTCCGGCCATCGTGATCACCAGCGGAGTGCACAAGTATACCAATAAGGCGTCAGACGATATCAAGACAATAAACTTCAACGCCCTGACGGAAAGATGCAAGTATATCTTCAGGGCAGTGTGCAAGATTTCAGGAATGGCGGAGTAGACAAGACAGATTATGGATTTTAAGTTAGATTCGAGATACAAGCCTACAGGAGACCAGCCGGAAGCCATAGACGCTCTGGTTAGGGCCATCCAGGACAAGGAGAAGGCCGTGACGCTGCTCGGAGTAACCGGAAGCGGCAAGACATTCACCATGGCCAACGTCATAGCAAGGCTTAACCGTCCTGCCCTGATACTGAGCCATAACAAGACTCTGGCGGCACAGCTGTACGGAGAATTCAAGTCGTTTTTCCCGGAGAACGCGGTGGAGTATTTCGTGTCTTACTATGACTACTATCAGCCGGAGGCATATATCCCTACTACGGATACATACATCGAGAAAGACCTAAGTATCAACGACGAGATAGACAAGCTCAGGATTGCCGCTTCGGCATCTTTGCTGTCTGGAAGAAGAGACGTGATTGTAATATCCTCGGTGTCTTGCCTTTACGGCATAGGCAACCCGGCGGATTTCCACGCCAACACTATAACCGTGAAGGTGGGAGACGCCATCGCGAGGAACTCTTTCCTTTACAAGCTGGTGGACAGCATGTACTCCAGAAGCGACGTGGAGTTCAAGAGAGGAACGTTCAGGGTGAACGGAGACAGCGTGGACATATACCTTGCATACGGAGAGGAAGGGGCAAGAGTGGTGTTCTTCGGAAACCAGGTGGAAGAGATCGAGATCTTTGACCCTGTGAGCGGAACCACCATCGAGTATCGCGATGAAATATCCATCTACCCGGCAAACATATTTTCCACTACAAAGGAGCGTACTGTATTGGCAATAAAACAGATCCAGGACGACCTGGTAAAGCAGTACGACTACTTTATGGAGATCGGGAAGAACCACGAGGCCAACCGCCTCAAGCAGAGAGTGGAATACGACCTGGAGATGATAAAGGAACTGGGATACTGCCCGGGAATAGAGAACTACTCCCGCTACTTTGACGGAAGGGCGGCAGGAACCAGGCCTTTCTGCCTGCTGGACTATTTCCCGAAAGACTACATCACTTTCATAGACGAAAGCCACGTGACCATACCTCAGATCAGGGCGATGAGTGGAGGAGACAGGTCCAGGAAGCAGACTCTGATTGAGTATGGCTTCAGGCTTCCGGCAGCGGCCGACAACCGGCCTCTCAGATTTGAGGAGTTCCAGGCCCTGACAAACCAGACGGTTTACGTGAGCGCCACTCCGTCAGACTTTGAGCTGGAAGAGAGCCAGGGACTTATCGCCGAGCAGCTGGTAAGGCCTACTGGACTTCTGGATCCGCCTATAATCGTAAGGCCTACCAAGAACCAGATAGACGACCTGATGGAAGAGATTGCAGTAAGGGCGGAAAGAGACGAGAGAATACTGGTTACCACCCTGACCAAGAGAATGGCCGAAGATCTGGACAAGTACCTGTCCGGCAACGGAGTAAGATGCAGCTACATCCACTCAGACGTAGACACTATGGAGAGGATCCAGATAATAGAAGACTTCCAGAAAGGCCTGTTTGACGTGCTGATTGGAGTGAACCTCCTCAGGGAAGGTCTTGACCTTCCTCAGGTATCGCTTGTAGCCATACTGGATGCCGACAAGGAAGGCTTCCTAAGAAGCACCACAGCCCTGACCCAGACAGCAGGCCGAGCAGCCAGAAACCTAAACGGCTGCGTGATAATGTATGCCGACACCATTACCCGCAGCATGCGGGAAACCATAGACGAGACCAACCGCAGAAGAAAGAAGCAGCAGGACTACAACAAGGCCCACAACATCACCCCTACCCAGATTACCAAGGTGGAGAGGAACGTGCTGGGCAGAGACAGGACTCTGGCCGAGATTGCATCCAGATTCGATGTACCTGATGCAGAATCGGTTGCAAACGATCCGGTAATAGCATCCATGAGCACTGCCGAGCTTCAGAAGAGCATAGAGAGCTCGAGGATAAAGATGGAAAACGCCGCCAAGGAACTGGACTTCATTTCCGCCGCAAGATTCCGCGACGAGATGAACGCCCTGAAAGATTTACTCAAGCACCACAGATCATGAGCGAGAAAGGCATAGCAGAACTGCTTTCCGATTATAAAGGGAAGGAAAAAGAAATCGTTGAAAGAAGCTACAGGATTGCTGAGGTTTCACTGGAGGGTTTGGAAAGAGAGAACCACAGGCCTTTTCTGGAGCATCCTGTGAATGTGGCCCTTATCGTGAAAAATGAAATAGGGCTCAGGTCAACTTCAGTTGCCGCGTTACTTCTCCACGAGGCGTCGAGGGGAAAAGAAGAGCTTTTGCCTTTGATTGAAAAAGAGTTCTCTTCAGAGATTGTAAACATAGTGAAGGGCCTGAACGGCATCTCCAGGATAACGCCTAAGGAAACAAGGCTGCAGGCGGAAAACTACCGCAAGCTTATCGTATCCTATTCCAAGGACCCGAGGGTTACCCTGATCAAGATAGCAGACCGTCTGGAGATTATGCGCAATCTGGGCATATTCCCCAAGTCCAGCATAATGCGCAAGCTGACAGAAACCCAGATGCTGTACATCCCGCTGGCCCACCAGCTCGGTCTGTACAAGATAAAGGGAGAGATGGAGAATCTCTTTTTCAGGTATTCGGACCCAGAACATTACCGCAGCATATCCAACAAGCTTCTGGCAACCGAAAAAGACAGGGAAAAGCTTGCCGCCGAGTTTATCCGCCCGCTGGAAAAGAAGCTGAAGGATTCGGGCATCAAATACACGCTGAAGGTCAGGACAAAGACCGCCTGGTCTATCTGGCAGAAGATGCAAAAGCAGGACGTGCCGTTCGAGGGCGTCTACGACGTGTTTGCCATAAGGTTCATACTGGATGTTCCTCTGGAAAAGGAGAAGGAAGCCTGCTGGCAGGTCTACTCTCTCGTGACTCAAGAATACAAGCCAGATTTGTCGCGTCTTAGGGACTGGATTTCAAAGCCTAAGGAAAACGGCTACGAGTCTTTGCACACTACAGTGGAGAACAGGGACGGGGCAAAGCTGGAAGTCCAGATAAGGACGGTGAGAATGGACCTGATGGCCGAAAGCGGGCACGCTTCTCACTGGAGCTACAAAGGAATCAAGGCCGTCAAGGGGCTGGACGAGTGGCTTCTGGACGTGAAGAAGATGCTGGAGACTCCGGGACTTCTCTCCCAGGACACCCCGCACAAGGACCTGGAAGAAATCTTCGTCTTCACCCCTAACGGAGACCTCAAGCAGCTGCCTAAGGGAGCCTGCGTGCTGGATTTCGCTTTCTCCATCCACTCCAACCTGGGAATGACCTGCACCGGCGCAAAAGTAAACGGCAAGGTTAAGTCCATCAGGGAAGAGCTCCACACGGGAGACGTGGTGGAGATAATGAGCCGTAAAGACCAGAAACCGTCCAGAGACTGGCTGAACATCGTGATTTCCTCCAAGGCCAGAAGCCACATCAAGAGCCGCCTTAAAGAAGAAGAGGGCAAGATGAGCCGTCTGGGAAGGGAGATGCTCGAGCGCAGGATGAAAAACTGGAAGATCGAGCTCACGGAAGAAACCCTGTCCGTGCTGGCCAAGCAGTTCAAGTTCAAGTCTATAGGAGATTTCCTGATCGCGATAAACGACTACAAGATGGACCTTCAGGCAGTGAAGGATTTCCTTGCTGACTCTACCAAGGCAGACTCCAGGGAAAAGGACGAGAAGGATTCTTCCACCGCAAAACTTGCCGAAAAGGCTACCAAAGACCGCGGGGACTATCTTGTCATCAGCGACAAGCTGGACAACATCTCCTACAAGATGGCCAAGTGCTGCAACCCTATCTTCGGCGACGATGTTTTCGGATTCGTGACTGCAACCGGAGGCATCAGTATCCACAGGATGTCCTGCCCTAACGCATCAAGGCTTATAAGCCAGTATCCGTACCGCATCCAGAAAGTCAGATGGCGCCAGACATCAACATCTTCACAGTTCCGCACGGGCCTGAAAGTCATAGGAAACGGAGACGCTTCCGTCTCTAACGCCATAATGGAATGCGTGGCCAATACCGGAGCCAGCATCAGAGCCTTCAGGATCAGCGAAAGGCAGAAGAACAAACTGGAATTCGTGGCCGAAATGGAACTGTCCGTAGGCAACAAGGCTCATCTAGACAAAGTTGTCTCCGCCCTGAAAAAGCTCCGCGAAGTGACAAATGTCCTCCGCACCTCAGAACGCAAAAGGTAGTTATTCTACACGGACAGTATTGAAGTCCTCTCCCTTGAACAGGACGGTAAAAATAGGCCTGTGGTCGGAAGCCACGCTCTCGGGCTGCACCCAGGAAGCTACACCTGTCTTCCCCTTCTCCAGCCTCTTGAGAAGCTTGCCTCCTTCGCCTCCCTTATAGACCATAATGTAGTCCAGGGTACGGTCCGGCCTGTCGGAAGGAAAAGTATGGAACTGATATGAGGACAGGATGCCGAAATTGTCAGCGAGTATCCTCATTTCCAAAGATTTGGGAGTCAAGTTGAAATCCCCTGCAATATAGAAAGGCTTGTCGTTCAGGCGGACGAATGTCTTTGCCGTTTCCGCAATGATGCGGCAGGCCTCTACCCTTGAAGCCGAGTCAAGAGAAAGGTGAAGTGAACAGAAATAAAAATCATCAAACTCAGCGATGACCATAACCCGTGGCTCTTCTGCTCCCGGCAGCGGAAGTGAAGACACATCCAGAGGTTTTTTCTTTGACAGGATGGCGTTGCCGTACTGTCCTCCGCCAAAATTCATCGCCGAGGCGAAAAAGGCATGGTAGCCTCCTGCAAGTTTTGCTATCTCTTCTGGAGAATCCACTCCGCCAATTCTTTCTGTCCCCTTGTCAACTTCCTGAAGGGCAACTACATCTGGCTCTACTATCGATATCTCATGGGCAATTCTGGAAAAATCCACCTTGCGGTCCATACCCGCCCCGTGACGGATATTGTAACTCATTATGGACAGAATATGGTTTTCGCTATTCTGGCTGACTATCTTGATTTTCTGGGAAAAGCCCATACTGCAGAAAAGCAAGGCACAGGCTATGAACAATAACTTTTTCATAACAACCGGTTTTCTACAAATATAATGAATCTTTCGGAACCCGACTACAGATAAGGAACCCAGCGAGGATCCTGTGAGAGAAGGTCAGGAGTGCCGGTAAAGACTACCTCTCCGCCCTTGTCACCGCTGTCGGGACCAAGGTCTATCACCCAGTCAGCCGCCTTTATTACATCCGTGTTGTGCTCGACCACAATAATCGTGTTGCCTGCATCCACAAGGGCGTTGAAGGCATCCAGAAGCTTCTTCACATCGTTGAAATGCAGGCCGGTTGTCGGCTCGTCGAAGATGAACACCTTGCCCTGGTTTCCCGAGTTCAGGTCTTTGGAGAGGAACTGGGCAAGCATCACTCTCTGGCTCTCGCCGCCGCTGAGAGTGCTGCAGCTCTGGCCGAGCTTGACATACCCCAGGCCAACCCGCTGAAGTATTCCAAGGCCTTCCGCCACTTTCTTTGCCGCAGCCTCCTTCTGGCTGGAGAAGAATTCTATGGCGGCGTCCACACTCATGTCCAGCACCTGGTCTATGTTCTTGCCGTGGTATCTGACTTCCAGAATATCCTGCTTGAAACGGTGGCCGTGGCATTCCTCGCAGACCATCTTGACGTCTGCCATAAACTGCATAGGCACAGTAATGTAGCCTTCTCCAAGGCAAATTGGGCATCTACCGCCGTCTATGTTGAAGGAGAAGAACGAGTTTGTATAGCCGTTCATCTTGGCATACGGCTGGTCAGAGAAGAGTTTTCTTATGTCGTCGTAGATCTTCAGGTACGTAACCGGGTTGGAGCGGGCCGTCTTGCCCATAGGATTCTGGTCCACATACTCCACGCCCGAGATTTTGGAAAGGTCGCCTGAGAGTTTCCTGAACGCGCCCGGAGCCTGGGTGCTTACTATCTGGAAATGACGGCACAGGGCCGGATAGAGAATATCTCCCACAAGAGATGACTTGCCGGAACCTGAAACGCCGGAAACCACGGTGAAAGCGTTGAGAGGAAAATCTACGGTTATGTCTTTCAGATTGTGCTCCATAGCACCCTCAACGGTTATCTTCCGCGACCAGCGGCGAGGCTTGTGGCCGGGATCAACCTTTCGCCTTCCGTTTATGTAGTCCAGCGTGAGAGAGCCCCTGAAATTCTTGCCTTGAGCGGCGTTTCCCTCAAACACCACCTCTCCGCCGAACGCCCCGGCCAAAGGCCCTATATCTATCAGGTGGTCAGCCGCCTGGATTATGTCTCTGTCGTGCTCCACGACAACTATGGTATTGCCCAGATCGCGGAGTTTGCGCATCACGTTTATCAGCCTCTGGGTGTCTCTCGGATGAAGGCCGATGCTCGGCTCGTCGAGAATATACAGAGAACCGGCAAGACTGCTGCCAAGAGAGCTTACCAGGTTGATTCTCTGGCTCTCTCCACCGCTCAAGGTGTTGGAATGGCGGCTTAGAGTCAGATAACCAAGGCCAACATCTTCTATATACTCCAGCCTCTGGGTAATCTCCTTGAGGGCACGCTCCCCTATCTGCTTCTGGTATTTGCTGAGTTTCAGCGTCCTGAAAAACTTCAAAAGAGAACTAACGTCCATATCCAGAAGCTCGCCGATGCTCTTTCCGCCTATCTTCACATAGCCTGTCTCCTTCTTGAGCCTCGTGCCGCCGCAGGCTCGGCATACAGATCTTCCGCTGTAACGCGAAAGCATATATCTGAACTGTATCTTGTACTTCTTTGTCTCCACCCAGGCGAAGAAATCGTTGATGCCTGTAAAATAGCTGTTCCCGTTCCACAGCAGGTCTTTCTGGGCCTGGGTAAGCAGAGCGTAAGGGCGATGGACCGGAAAGTCAAACTTGTAGGCGTTGTCTATGAGCTGTTCCTTGTACCAGCTCATCAGCTTGCCTCTCCACGGGGCGATGGCATCCTCGTACACGCTTAGGGAAGCGTTAGGTATTACCAGTTTCTCGTCTATTCCTATCATGCTGCCGAAGCCGCCGCACACAGGGCAGGCGCCCAGTGGATTGTTGAACGAGAACATAGCTTCGCTCGGCTCCTCGAAAACCATTCCGTCCGCCTCGAAAATGTTCGAGAAAGGCCTAAACAGAATCTGGTCTGACTGGCTGTAGCCCAATACCATACGGCCTTCACCCAGAGAAAAGGCGGTCTCGGCCGAACTGCGGACTTCGGACATGTCTTCAGAGCCGTCGTGAATAAGCCTGGAGACTACAACAAACAGTTCATCCGCCTTTCTGCCCTCTGTAAGGAACTGGTCTATCTTCTTGACCTTTCCCTCTTCCAGGAGTCTTGTGAATCCCTGCTGCTTGAGGTCAATCAGCCTCTCAACGAGATGCTTTTCGTCCTCAGCGATTTTCACGAGCACATAAACCGCGGTGCCTTCTTCAAGGGAACTGATAAAACCGGAGACATCTTCCACAGTCTCTTTCTTGACCTGGCACCCGCTCACCGGAGAATATGTCACCCCTATCTTGGTATAGAGAATCCTCAGATAGTCATAGATTTCTGTGCTCGTTCCCACAGTCGAGCGAGGGTTGCGGCTGCTGGTCCTCTGCTGGATGGCAATTGCCGGCGGTATGCCTTCTATCTTGTCCACATCCGGCTTAGACATTCTGCCAAGAAACTGGCGGGCGAAAGACGAAAGGCTCTCCGCAAACCTCCTCTGCCCCTCGGCATAGAGAGTGTCAAAAGCCAGGGAGCTCTTGCCGCTGCCGCTGACTCCGGTAACCACGCACAGTTTGCCGCGCGGTATCTTCAACGAGATGTTTTTCAAGTTGTTGACCCGTGCGCCAGTAATCGTGATATATTCCTGGTCAGCCATTATGTGAGAGTGTTATTCTGCTTCCTTGAGCCTTTCTGCGTTCTCGGCGATCTGAAGCTGGTCTATAACCTCCTGGATTTCTCCGTCCATAAAGACAGGAAGATTGTGGGTAGACCAGTTGATGCGATGGTCGGTCACACGGCTCTGTGGATAGTTGTAGGTACGGATCTTGGCGCTTCTGTCTCCGGTTGAAACCATAGTCTTTCTCTTGGAAGACAGGTTGTCCAGATACTTCTGGTACTCCATGTTGTAGAGCCTGGTACGAAGCTCGTTCATGGCCTTTTCCAGGTTCTTCAGCTGGTTTCTCTCGTCCTGGCACTGAACTACGATTCCGGTCGGGATATGTGTCAGTCGTATAGCGGAATAAGTGGTGTTAACACCCTGTCCGCCAGGACCGGATGCGCAGAATATGTCTTTGCGGATATCTTTTTCGTTGATCTCAACGTCAAACTCGCCTGCTTCCGGAAGCACCACTACAGATGCGGCGGAAGTATGCAGACGGCCCTGCGTCTCGGTCTGCGGAACTCTCTGTACACGGTGAACGCCACTCTCGTATTTGAGTAGGCCGTAAACCCCTTCGCCAGAGACGGTGCAGATGATTTCCTTGTAGCCGCCGGCTGTTCCCGGAGTCTGGGAAGTCACCTCCAGCTTCCAGCCTTTGCGCTCTATATACTTGGAATACATGCGGAAGAGGTCTCCTGCAAAAATAGCCGCCTCGTCTCCGCCGGTACCGCCGCGGATTTCCATAATGGCGTTCTTGCCGTCTTCCGGGTCGGCCGGAATCAGAAGAAGCTTGATTTCCTCCTCCATCTTAGGAAGAGCCTCCTCCAGAGAAGCCATCTCCTCTCTGGCCA
>JAEEGL013628087.1_pt1 | contig 11990 bp, 7 predicted proteins | sample 9134231 | NCBI WGS metagenome assembly JAEEGL01 (sample SAMN16246548, study PRJNA631951) | gut metagenome | biome: gut microbiome; feature: rumen; material: fiber-attached | host: Bos | place: Iran: Karaj | collected 2018-10
ATGATGGTAACTATTTTATCGTTATGGAATATATCGATGGTATAACTTTAAAAAGTTTAATCAAAAAAAGAGGCGCAATGAGTTTAACAGAAACAATAGATATTATGTTACAAATAACAAGTGCTATTGCATGTGCTCATGACTCATACATAATCCATAGAGATATTAAACCACAAAACGTTATGATATTAGATGATGGTGTAGCTAAGATAACAGACTTTGGTATAGCTATGGCAATGAAGAGTGCTGAACTTACTCAAACTAATACAGTTATGGGTTCAGTTCATTATCTTCCACCTGAACAAGCTAATGGCAAAGGTTCTACTGTTAAAAGTGATATCTATTCATTAGGTATTATGATGTATGAAATGTTGATTGGTAAAGTTCCATTTAAAGGTGAAAATGCTGTTGAAATAGCTATGAAACAAATTAATGAACCAATACCAAGTGTATGTAAGATTAATCCTGAAATACCACAAAGTGTTGAAAATATTATTTTAAAAGCTACAGCTAAGAATCCTAAAAATAGATATGATTCAGTTAATGAAATGCATGAAGATTTAGTACATGCACTAGAATTAACAGGAACATCTAGATTAACTTATGAATATCCAGAACATGAATTAGAACATACAAAAGAAATTCCAAATATCAAAAATATTAAAGTTGAAGAAGAGGAAAAAGAAGAAAAAACATTAAACAAAACTTTAATTATTGTAAGTATAGTATTTGTAGTACTTGCTATTATACTTCTTGTTACAGTATTAGTATTACCTAAGTTAACAGCTACTCCAGATGTAAAAATTCCAAATGTAACTAATTTAACAGTAGCAGAAGCAGAAAAAACATTAACTGATATGGGATTTGTTATAAGTACTAATATTGATTATCGTACTGATAATAGTATTGAACAAGAAAAAGTTATAGGTATTAAAAATTATAATACGGATGATATAGTTAAGAAAGGTAAGACACTAACTTTAGTTGTATCATCTGGTAGTGATGAAGTTTTAATTGAAAACTATGTAGGTCAGAAATATCCGGAAGTAGAAGCTAAATTAAAAAGACAAGAGTTACAAGTTATAATTGAAACTAAAACAACACAAGATAAGGATAAGTATAAAGAAGATGTTATTGTAAGTCAAAGTATAGAAGAAGGTACAAAACTTACTAAAGGGGATATTATAAGATTATATATTGAAACATTAGAAGTTTTATATCCAGACTTTAAAACATATTCTGTATCAGGGGTTCAAAATTTCTGTGATGAAAATAATGTAAATTTAGAGATAGAGTATAAGGAAACTACTACAGTTGATCCTAATACTATTATGAGTCAAAGTAGACCAGCTGGTAATGTTGTAAGACCAGATACTACACTTAAAATAGTTGTATCTAAATTACCTGCTGAAGCTTTAGACCCAGAATCATCTTCAGGGGAGTAATATGGAAGGAAAAATCGTAAAAATAGTTAGTAATGACTTTACTGTATTATGTGATGGTAAATATCATGTATGTAAAGCTAGAGGTAAATTTAGGAATATAGGGGTTACACCAATAGTAGGTGACAATGTTACTATAAATGAAAAAGATAGTATTATAGAAGATGTACATGAAAGAAAAAATAGTCTTATAAGACCTTATGTATCTAATGTAGATCAAGTATTTGTTGTAACATCAACTAAACATCCTGATATCGATTTAAATTTACTCGATAAACTATTGGTTATGATAGAGTTTAATAATATTAAACCTATTATATGTTTAACTAAAATGGATTTATTAAATAGTGATGAAGCTGATTATATAAATGATTTAAAGGAATACTATGAATCCATTGGTTATACAGTTTTATATAATACAAAACTAGACGCGATTAAAGCTTTATTTAAAGATAAAGTTACTGTATTTGCAGGTCAAAGTGGAGTAGGTAAATCAACATTATTAAATAAGTTAAACGTTGATTTAGATTTAGAAACTAATGAGATAAGTGAAGCTTTAGGTAGAGGTAAACATACTACCAGACATGTTGAATTAATTGATATGTTAGGTGGATTAGTAGCTGATACACCAGGATTTTCTTCACTTGATTTAACTGATATGACAGCCGCTGATATAAGAGATAATTTTGTTGAATTTAACTTATATCGTGAAGACTGTAGATATGCTGATTGTATGCATAATAAAGAAGATATAGATTCATGTGCAGTAAAACAAGAAGTAGGTAAAAAAATATTAAAATCTAGATATGATAATTATCTTAAGTTTATAGAAAAGAAGTGATTATATGAAGGTATCAACATCAATATTATCAGTAAAAGATAATTTGAAAGAGGCTATTGATAATCTAAATAATACTAGTACAGATTATATACATTTAGATATTATGGATGGCGTATTTGTAGAAAATACTACATGGACTGCTGATACATTAAGAAGTGTATTAATTAATAATACTAAGCCATTAGATGTACATTTAATGGTAAGAGATGTAAAAAGTTATGTAGATAGTTTTGCAACTTTGAATCCAGAATATATAACATTTCACTATGAAGCTATAGATGATATAGATTCTATGATAAATTATATTAAAAGTTTAGGTATAAAAGTAGGTATATCTATTAAACCTAATACTAAGATAGAAGAAATATATAATTATTTACCTAAAGTAGATTTAGTGTTAGTTATGAGTGTTAATCCAGGTATGGGTGGTCAAGAATTTATATTGGGTACTCAAATAAAAGTAAATGGATTAAAAGAATATAAATTAAATAATGATTTGAACTATCTAATTAGTGTTGATGGTGGAATCAATGGTGATACTGTTAAACTAATCAGGAATGCTGATATAGCTGTATCAGGTAGCTTTATAACTAAGAATAATTATGAGGAAAGTATAAATAAATTAAAAAATTAAGAAGTGGTTTTTAATATGGTAAAACTACAATAATTGAGGTGTAATTAAATGGATTTCGGTTTAAATAATGAGTTGACATTACTTTCCGAAGAAGAAATTTGGGAAGCTGAAAGTGGCAGACAATTAGATGTAATAGATAAATATGGACATATTGCTGCTATTACTGATTTAGTTATATTAACAGGTGGTTATTGTGAAGATGAACAAATTTATACAGCCCCTGACGACCACTCTTTAAAAGGAAGAACAGGTTGGTTTTATACTAGATCTTCCGATGGCGGTGGAAATGTTCGTTGCGTTCAGATAGATGGTTCATGGTATAGCATGTATTATTGCAGACGCAGTGGCGCCATCCGTCCAGTTTTGCTATCATCTAGTATATTCTCACAAATCTCCCCGAACAGAGTAAGGGGATATAATGGGACAGAAGAAGTTGAATATGGTGAGTATCCACAATATGCTCCTGATTTCTATATGCAAAGAAGATTAGAATATGAATATCAAAGAGGAAATTTGAGAACAACTGGTAGAGATTATACTTTTGATAGAACAGAATATAATAACTATGACCAACCTTTTCAGCCAGTAAAATGTGAGGAATATGAATATCAGGGTAGAAGATATATTCGTGTTCAAGCAAGATCAAATTATGGTTATGGTGATAAATTCAAACTTTCAAATGGTGTAGAATATACAAATGGCGATAATGTATGGGTAGAAGTGTCCCCTGTTGTTTGGTTAATAGACGATAGAACAAAAACACTTGTATCTAAAAGAGGAATTTTATCAGGAATAAGATATCATACTGATAAAAAAAGATATAATGGCGATTTTTCAACAACAGAAATGAAAGAATATTTTGATAAATATATGTTTCGTGATTTAACACAAAATGCACCATATACTCGTATTGAAGATATGACACCAGAAGAAAGAAAACAACTAGAAGAAGAAAGAGAACGAGCTGAAAAAAGAAGAAATCCTTATGGTTTGAAACTTGGACAAGTAAGTGAAGAAGAAATCATAAGAGGAGCAATAGAAAGTGGAGTTGCAGTATTCTTGCATGGACCTTCATCAGAAGGTAAATCTGCAAGGGTTAAACAAATAGACTCAACTTGTGAAATTATATATCTTCGTAATGCTACGCCAGAAAGTTTAAATGGTAAAAGTGTTTATAATCAAGCGACAGGCGAGATGATGGATGTTAAACCAAGTTGGTTAAAGAAACTAGAAAAAAAATGCGAAAAAGAGCCAGATAGATTTCACATTGTATTTTTTGATGAGATAACAAATGCACTACCTAGTATTCAAGGTATAGCATTTAACATTGTATTAGATAGAGAAGTTAATGGTGTATGGAAATTACCAGAAAATGCAAGAATCGTTGCAGCAGGAAATGATATGAAAGATTCATTAGCTGCAAATCAATTAGTAGAGCCATTATTCAATAGATTTGCTCATGTATATATTAAAACAACTACTGAAAGTTGGTTAAAATGGGCAAGTGAACACAATATACACCCTGCAATTTACTCTTATATTGCTTACAAGAAAGGTGAAACATTAAGAAGTAAATATGATGGTGAAAAACCTAATGCAGACCCAAGAAAGTGGGAAATGGCATCTAAAATGCTATATGCAACAGGTAGCCCTGAAATGTTAAGAGCGTTAGTTGGGGAAGATATAACAAGAGAATTTGTAGAATTCTGTAATCAACAAGTAATAACATTAGATGATGTCATTAATGAAAATTATACCAATAGAGATATACAAGCATTAAATACTGCTGAAAGATATGCAACAACTATGGGATTATCACAAGTAGATGATGCTAACCTAGAAAAAGTAAGAGCTTTTGCCATAAAACTAGGTGCAGAGTTTGGCGCGATTTTTGATTCTTTATGGACACATGGTGATGAAAGCAAATTAGAAAGATTAGCAGAAGCTAAACTTGCTGAAATTTCAGGAGGAGGTATAAGTAAATAATGAAAGATAAGATGGAAATGTTATTATCATATATTGAGGCAAATGTCACTCCAATATTAGTTGATTTTATATCTAGTAATGATATAAATGGTGCAGTTATATTACCTGCAAATATTGATGTCAAAGAATTAAATGGTCATTACGAGGAGTCAGAATTTGTATCTCCTAAATGGTTTAATGATATTACTAATACAAATAAAATTAATTTATTAGTAATTGATAAAATTGATACAATATCAAAAGAAGAACAATTAAAATTTTGTGAACTATTAGAATATAGAAAAATATCTACATTTGAATTACCAAAAAATTGTGTAATAATTGTAACTGCAAACGAAATAAATGAAGATAAGATAAACGAAGAAATATTATCATTAGTTGCACGAATTTGAGGCGTAAATTATGAAATATGATATTGAAGCATTAAAAAGAAAAATGCTTGTTAAATATCCCTTTTTTGGGAGTGTAGTAGCAAGTGTAGATTATAAAGAAAATAAAAGTATATCAACGGCAGGAACAAATGGTGAAACAATTTATTATAATCCTGAATATTTAGAAAGTTTAAGTGTTGAGGAACAAACATTTATATTTGCCCATGAAGTGTGCCATATTGCTTTCAACCATATATTGAGAAGTGAAGGTAAAGACCAAAAATTATGGAATGTTGCCACTGATGGTGTTATTAATCAATTTCTTAAAAGAGATGGGTTAAAATTAGCGCCGGGTGTTGTCGATATGGCAGAAGCTATTAATTATGATGCTGAACAGCTATATGAGAAGCTATTACAAGAAAAACAACAAAGAGAATCGCAACAACAAAATCAAGAAAATCAGCAGCAGAACGGTAGTAGTGAGCAAAGTGAAGATCAGCAACAAACACAATCTCAACAACAGAATGATAGTAGTGAGCAAAGTGAAGATCAGCAACAAACACAATCAGACCAACAAAGTAGTTTCGGTGGTGAAAGTTCACAACAGCAAAGTGGTAGTGAATCTAGCGAAGACTCCCAAGAAGAACAACAAGATGTTGGGCATGATACTCACAATATGTGGGAGCAAGCAGTTAAAAAACATAAAGAACAACAAGAAAAATCTGATGAAAAAGGAAGTTCAGATAAGTTGCTAGAGAAAGATGAAGATAAAAAAGAGAAAGAGAAAACCAAACTTGAAAAGGAACAAGAAACACTTGAAGGAATGGGTGAAAAAGAAGCTTTTGATAAAAATCTTGAAGAAAAGAAAAGACAACTTGAAGAATTGAAAGATGCAATTTCTAAACAAGCAGCACAAGCAGGGACAACGACAAATAGTGTTGATAGAAATGTTAGTGATATAGGAACTGCAAGACCAATAGTTGATTGGCGATATGTTTTAAGAGAAGCAGCTAAATATGACGTTGATTGGTCATATAGAAATGCTATCATAGATAATGGTGTAGTAGTTGCTAATTTAGAGGAACAACCAATTTCTGAAACTGAAATTGTTCTCGATACAAGTGGTTCTGTAGATGAAACATTGTTGAAGAATTTTTTAAGAGAGTGTAAGAATATATTGCAACATACAAAATTAAAAGTTGGGTGTTTTGACACAAAGTTTTATGGATTTTATGAGATAGAAACGGAAGAAGACATTGAAAATATGCAATTTAAAGGTGGTGGTGGAACTGACTTTAATGTCGCATTAAATGCTTTTTCAAGGAGAGTTGAAAATAAAATAATATTTACAGATGGTAACGCTCCAATGCCAGATATGCCACTTGATGCAATATGGATAGTATTTGGTGGTGAAAAAATTAATCCAAAAGGTGGTAGAGTAATTCATATTACTCCTGAGAAATTGAATAGGTTATATTCTTGTGAAATTGAATATGAAACAAAAGGTAGATTAAGATAGGACTTAAATATTCTATCTTTTTTCTATATAAAAATATAATTTAATGATATAATTAATATAGGTGATTTTATGAAAAAAGTAACAGTCGATGGTAATGAAGCCGTAGCTAAAATATCATATTTATTTACAGAAGTAGCAGGAATATATCCTATTACTCCATCTAGTCCTATGGCAGCTCATATAGATGAATGGTCAAATGCAGGAGAAGTAAACCTATTTAATGATCAAGTAAAAGTAGTAGAAATGCAAAGTGAAGCGGGTGCAGCTGGATTAGTACATGGTTCACTTAATGCCGGATTATTAACTAGTACATATACAGCAAGTCAAGGATTATTACTTATGATACCTAATATGTATAAGATGGCAGGAGAAATGCTTCCTTGTGTTATGAATGTTGCTGCGCGTAGTTTATCTACACATGCATTATCTATATTTGGAGATCATCAAGATGTTTATGCATGTCGATCTACTGGTTTTTGTATGTTAGCCTCATCTTCAGTACAAGATGCACCTAATATGGCCGCTGTTGCCCATCTATCAGCTATTAAAGCTAGTCTACCTTTTATGCATTTCTTTGATGGCTTTAGAACTTCTCATGAAATAGATAAAATAAATATTTTAGAAGCAACTGATTTGAAACCATTACTAGATAAAGATGCTTTAAAGAAATTTAGGGATAGAGCTTTAAATCCAGCTAAACCTTATACTATAGGTACAGCTCAAAATGATGATGTATATTTCCAAAATACAGAAGCTAGAAATAAATATTATGATGAAGCAGTTAATATAGTAGAAGACTATATGAATAAAATAAATAAAATAACGGGTATGAATTATAAACCATTTAATTATTATGGTTCAGAAAAAGCTACAAAAGTTATAGTAGCTATGGGTTCAGTTTGTGAAACAATTAAAGAAGTAATAGATTATTTAAATGAAGATATTGGTTTAGTAGAAGTACATTTATATAGACCATTCTCTGCTAAACATTTATTAGATGTATTACCTAAAACAGTTAAAAAAGTAGCGGTATTAGATAGAACAAAAGAAGCTGGTTCTAATGGTGAACCATTATATTTGGATGTTAAAAATGTATTATCTGATATAGAAGTAGTAGGTGGAAGATATGGATTATCTTCTAAAGATACTACTCCTGGTGATATCTATGCTGTATATAAAATGTTAGATAATCCAGTTAATGATTTTACTATTGGTATAAAAGATGATTTAACTAATAAAAGTTTAGATAGAGTAGAATTAAATACATCTACATCAGATGAAATATTAATTTATGGATATGGTTCTGATGGTATGGTATCTGCATCTAAATCATTTATCAAATTAGTAGGTAATTTAACTGATAAATATGTACAAGGATATTTCCAATACGATTCTAAAAAATCAGGTGGAGTTACTAAATGTCATTTAAGATTTAATGATAATATTATTAGATCAACATATTATGTTAATTCACCTAGTTTAATAGTAATTACTAAGGATGTATATTTATCTAAATTTGAAACATTATCAAATATAAAAGAAAATGGTACAGTAATAATTAATACTACTTTAGATAAGAATGAAATATTAAGTTATATACCATCTAATGATTTAAAAATATTAAAAGATAAAAATGTTAAATTATATATAATTGACGCGAATAAAGTATCTAATGAAATAGGATTAGGTAATAAGATTAGTACAATTATGGAAAGTGTTATTGTAAAAATATCTAACTTAGTTCCTTATGAAAAAGCTAAAGAAGAAATGAAAGAATACGCGCATAAAAGATACTTTAAGAAGGGTGAAGAAGTAGTTAAGGCTAACTATAAAGCTATTGATGATGGAGCTAATTACTTAGAAGAAGTTAATTATGATGACGCGATAGAAATAATTTATGATGATAATACTGAATATAATACTATTGAAAAGATTAACAAAAGATTAGGTGATACACTACCTACATCTGCGTTTAATCCAAATGGTATAACAGAATCAGCTTTAGCGTTAAAAGAAAAAAGAAATATAAGTGATGTAATTCCTAGATATACTAATACTAATTGTATAACTTGTGGAATGTGTTCACTATATTGCCCACATGGTGTTATAAGAAGTTATGAATTAACAGAAGAAGAATATAATAAAGCTCCTGAAAACGTAAAAGCTAGATGCGTTAAAATGGGTAATACATATAATACAGTAGGTATATCTGCTAAGGATTGTACGGGTTGTGGTGTATGTACTACTGTATGTCCAGGTAAAGGTGGATTAAAAGCCTTAGAATTAGTTCCTGTTACTAAAGAAGAAAAAGAAATAGAACAATCTATCTTTGATTATTTGGATAAATTTGTTGCTAATAATAGTAAATTACCAATTAATACAGTTAAAGGTAGCCAACTTAAAAGACCTAAATTTGCATGTAGTGGTGCATGTGCTGGATGTGGTGAAACAGCTTATATCAAATTATTAACTCAATTATTTGGTGATAATATGGTTATCAGTAATGCAACAGGATGTTCTTCAATCTATGGTGCTTCATATCCATCAACTCCATATAGTATTCCTTGGGCATCAAGTTTATTTGAAGATAATGCTGAATATGGATATGGTATATTACTTGCTAATGAAACTATGAAAAATAGAATTAAAAATATTATGGAAAATAATATGGATAATTCTAATAGTGAATTATTTAGTAAATGGTTGGAAAATCCTAACGATTATGAAAATACAAAATACGTATATGATAATTTAACTGATGATATACCAGAAGAATTAAAAGATATTAAAAATTATATTGTAGCTAAAACTATATGGACAATAGGCGGAGATGGATGGGCTTATGATATTGGATTTGGTGGAATAGATCATGTACTTGCTTCAAATGATAATGTGAATATTTTAGTATTAGATAGCCAAGTATATTCTAATACAGGAGGTCAAGCATCTAAGGCTAGTCCTAAGGGTGTTATAGCTGAATTTGCATCAGCTGGTAAGAAGACAAGTAAAAAAGACTTAGCTAGAGTAGCTATGTCATATCCAAATGTATATGTTGGTCAAGTAAGTTTAGGAGCTAATCCTAATGCTACTATAAAAGTAATGTTAGAAGCAGCTAAACATAATGGACCATCTATCATAATTGCTTATACTCCTTGTATATCTCATGGTATAAAAGGTGGACTTATAAATAGTATAGAAGTAGAGAAGAAAGCTGCATCAACAGGATACTTCCCAATCTTCCATTATAGTCCAGAAGACAAGAAATTTACTTTGGATTGTAAAGTTGACTTTGACAAGTATGAAGAATTCTTAGAAACACAAACTAGGTATTCGATGTTAAAGGTTGTAAACCCTGATAAAGCGTTGAAATTATTAGAAGAAAACAAAAATGAGGCTATTGAAAGATTTAAGTATTATGAAAACTTGTCAAACGAAAGTGTAAAGTAAGATAAATTTATTGACATATTTATTGATTATTTGACAATCTATATAATATAATAAAATTGTAAGGATAAGAGGGGATTCGTCTAATCCTTCTTTTTTATTGCTTAATTATTTTATTAAAACATATTGCTAAAAAAGTTGTTAAAATGTATAATTATATATAGAATAGGTGAGTGTATATGAAGAAAAAGGGATTGAACGAAAAAATCAAAATAGTATTTGCGTTTTTCTTAGGTGCATTTATATTTGGTGGCGGTGTATATGCTGCAACTTTACTTAATTCAAGTGAAGTAGCATACAATAATGGAAGTTCAAGTGTTACTAATGTTAAAGATGCTTTAGATGAGTTGTATAGAAGATCTTCTTCCTGCTCGTATGAAGTAGGACAAACATGGGACTTTGATTACACAGGTGATATACAAATTTTTGTAGCTTCGTGTGCAGGTAATTATAAAGTAGAAGCATGGGGAGCTCAAGGTGGTACTGCAAATACAACTGGTATTGGTGGAGCTGGTGGATATTCAACTGGACAAATTTCACTAGAGGCTAACAAAGTATTATTCATAAACGTTGGTGGAGTAGGTAATGACGCTACTTATACCACATCTGGTAAACCAGCGGGTGGATATAATGGTGGTGGAACGGGTTCAGGATATTGTTCTAATTTCTATGGTGCAGCAGGCGGTGGAGCTACACATATTGCTTTTGATGCAGGATTGTTGTCATCTCTTGAAACAAAAACTAACAAAATAATTTTAGTTGCCGGAGGTGGCGGTGGTGGCGGCTATGATACTTATTTAGATACTCGTGCTCAAAAAGGTGGTTACGGCGGTGGCTACGAAGGTGGCCAAGGTGAAATATCTAAAACCGGTGGTTCACCTGCTACAGTAGGTGGCGGTGGAGGAACACAATCTGCTGGTGGTACTGCAGGTCAATCAGGTGCAACTGGTTCATTTGGAACTGGTGCAACCTCACCTAATACATCATGCTCTGGATGGGGCGCTGGTGCAGGTGGTGGCGGTTACTACGGTGGCGGTTCTGGAAATGACTATGGTGCAGCTGGTGGTGGTGGATCTAGTTATATTGGTGGCGTTACTAATGGTCAAACAATAGCTGGAAATGAATCAATGCCAACACATGATGGAACATCAACAATGACAGGTAATACTGGTAATGGTTATGCCAAGATTACATTAGTTAGTTTAAATTAATATGGAATAGGTAATTATATGAAGAAAAAAGGATTTACATTAATAGAATTATTAGCAGTAATCGTAATATTAGCTATAATAGCTTTAATAATAGTTCCAGTAGTATCAAAGATAGTTGATAATGCTAGAAAAGAAACAGCCAAAAGAAGTGTAGAAAATTATATTCAAGCTGCTAATAATGCTGCTGCAATATCACTAATAGATAAGGATAAAGGAATTGATATTAAAGAAGATTACTATATCTTAGAAACTGGTGAAACAGATGCAGATTTATTAAAAGTGGATATCAAAGGTGAAAGACCAAGATATTCATATTTAGAATTTGATGTAACAGCTAAAACAGTAAAGACTGCAAAGGTATGCTTTGGTAAATATAATTTTAATTATAATAATGGTAAAGTAGAAAGTACTAATACAGATTATTGTGCAGGTGCGAAAGGATTTGATGCATCTAATATTTCATATTCAAACGAAGCATCTAAAAACAACTGTGATAATGTTGCTTGTGCATTAGATGAATTATATGAAGAGGTTGGGCAATA
>JAEEGL014666181.1_pt1 | contig 11990 bp, 13 predicted proteins | sample 9134231 | NCBI WGS metagenome assembly JAEEGL01 (sample SAMN16246548, study PRJNA631951) | gut metagenome | biome: gut microbiome; feature: rumen; material: fiber-attached | host: Bos | place: Iran: Karaj | collected 2018-10
ACATGGCTGCAGGTCCAGCTTCTTACGGATTTACTGATACTTTGGGTCGTATGCACTCAGACGCTCAGTTTGCAGGATCTTCTTCAGTTCCGGCTCACGTAGAGATGATGGGATTTATGGGAATGGGTAACAATCCTATGGTAGGATGTACAGTAGCTTGTGCCGTAGCAGTTGCTGGTTCATTCTAGATTACATACAAACTACATACAATGTCATTGCGAAGCCGGAGGCTGTGGCAATCCATATATTACAATGCATGTTAATATGTGGATTGCCGCGCTTCGCTCGCAATGACTTTTTTTTACAATTTCCACTTTTTGTAGTATAATATTCCTATGAGCAGGGAACCCAAATTATCCAGTCTTATTGATAAAGCTTGTTTTGATTATAATCTCATAGAAAAGGGAGACCGCATTCTTATTGGGGCGAGCGGGGGAAAAGATTCTACGGCTCTTATCGAATATTTTTCTAATCGCATAAAAAGACCTGACCCCGGTTTTGAATATATGGCCCTTAATATTCTGCCGGATTTTGCTCCCGAATTTCCTCCCGGTATTCTTAAACTCCTTAAAAAATGGCAGGTTCCTTTTGAATCAATTCCCATAAATATAAGTGCCCGCATAAAGGAAGGGCAGAAAATGAACTGCTGGTGGTGTTCTACTCAGCGCCGGACCGAGCTTTTAAAATATGCGCTTGAACACGGCTATAATAAAATTGCTCTTGGCCACCACATGGATGATATGCTTGAAACCCTTCTGATGAATATCATGAACAAGGGTGAATTTTCCACAATGATTCCAAATCTTCAGTATGAAAACTATCCGGTTAAAATTATAAGACCTCTTTGTTATGTTGCAGAAGAAAGGATTATCCAGCACGCAAAAAAAGAAAAATATTTTGGTTTTACCTGTACCTGTACTTATCAGGATAATTCAAGCAGAAAAGATGCAAAGAAAAAGTTAAAGCTGCTTACCGATGGAAACATTGATGCAAAGGAAAAAATCTTTACTGCTCTTCAAAATTTAAAGCCAGAATATCTTCCATAGAAAGAGCCTGCTGGTCTTCAAACCAGAAGGAAGACACAGGGTAATATCCATTCTTTTGAAGAATTGCAACCGCATCCTCATAGCCGTATTTTATTAAAAGCTTAATTCTGCTGGCTGTAAAATTGGCTGTGCCGTCAAGAATGCCTCCAAGCTCAATGGAAGGCACAATCTGAATAAGCTCTTTTGTATCATAATCAATTTCTTTAATACGGCGGGCCGGTTCATGGGCAAGATAAACTATAAAAATTGTATCAATGTCATGATGATTATCAGTTATTGGAGTAATTGGGGTATTATCACCACCTACCGCCTCATTGCCACCGTCAGAATATTCAAAGCCGTCTGCAAGTTTAACCGCCGGACACAAAATTGGAAAGGCAGAAGTTGCCAGCAATTTTTTCTTAATTTGAGAAATAGATTCTTCTGAATTAAGATTGAATCTTGTGGCATATTGGCCCGGCTTGCTTTTTATGAGCTTTGCCAGAATAAATTTATTTCTTACCGCAGTAACATAAACCTGCGGGAAAGTAAGTTCCTGCAGCTTTACCAGAGGAATGGAAGAAAGAATATCACTAAGACCTTCCTGAGAAATAAGGGCATCGTTCTGGGTAAGCTTGGACGGGACTTTATTAAGCCAGATTCTTTCAATTTCATCATAAGGACGGATTGAAAACAGGGCAGAGTTAAGTCCCCCGACACTTGTTCCTGAAACAGCCCTTGTTTTTTGAGCTATGCCATATTCCAGCAGGGCTTTCCAGACACCAACCTCATAGGCTCCCTTGCCGCCACCACCGGAAAGAACGAGTCCATATTTTGGCTTACTTTGTGTCAGCGCTTCCTGTGGTAAAATAAAGGAATTGTAAAGATAAGAGAAGGTCTGAGAAAAAAATCTAAAGCCGCCTTCTGCCTTAATTTTTCTGCCATCCTCTGATACTTTAAAAAAGGCCAGATTCTGATTAATTATTGAAGCAGGAATGAGCAATATCTGCCGGCTGGTTATCATTATCCGGTCCAGAGAATCAAAGCTTGTGTATTCAAGCTTAAGGCCAAGCTGGCTTCCATTTTCATCGGAAAGAGGGTAGTTTATTCCATAGATTTCAGGAATATAGATAAAACGATCCTTCCAGATTTCCTCAATGCTCATCATTTTTTCTTTTGCAAAATCAAGCCATTTTTGAGTGTCGTCGCTCTGGTGAGCTGTGATGCATAGATATTCTTTATTATCAAGTTCATAAGGAAATTGAAGTAAAGCCTCCGGCGTTTCCCAGCGGCCCTCTAATTCCTTAAGGGAAGAAATATCCTTCCAGTTTACATTTTCATAATATTCCTTTTCAAAAGAGTATTCTTCTTCTAAAGGAACTTCCAATTCTTGAGCTTCTTCCTGATCCTGGACTGTCGTTTTACAGGCGGCAAAAAGAAGAAGGGGAATTAATAAAACCGGAAGGAGTTTTTTCATTACTTTATGTTTTCCTGAATAAATTTCATCTTAAGATCTTTGAGCTTTTGTGTAATAGAAACCTTATAGATATGAGGATTCAAAATTCGCTTGTAAGATTCATCAAAGGCTTCCAGCTGCTTCTGCATATTGTCGTGGCTTATCTTAAGCTGCTGTGAATCTGAAAGACGAGGCTGGGTTCTTTCTCCCTTGCTGATGCGTTTTTTCAAAAGAGGCTCAATGCGGGCTGCCGTAAAGGAGAACTGTCTGTAATCTACCATAGGGTGATAGTAGCGGTATTCCTTTCCTGTTTCCAGAACTTCATCTTCAAGGACAAGAATGTCTGCGCAGGCCATTCCTTTTTCATCATAAAGGCGGAATACATTTTTAATGCCGGGGTTAGTAGTCTTGGCAGGGTTATCGCTGAACTTCATGGCAGGAGTCATGCCCCCGTTTGTCTTGTCGTGACGGGCACAAAGCTTGTAAACCCCAGTGAAAGAAGATTCGTTTCCGCCGGTTACCATGTGGGTTCCAACACCCCAGCTGTTGATTGGAGCGTTTCCTGCAACCAGGGTAGAAATGATTTCTTCAGTAAGCTCATTAGAAACACTGATTTTTGCCTGAGGATAGCCTGCTTCGTCCAGGGCTTTACGAACTTCGCGGGTCAGGTAAGAAATATCTCCTGAGTCAAGACGAACACCAAAGTTGTAGCCCTTTTTTACAAGCTCACCACCGGCGATGATCGCGTTCTTTACGCCGGATTTAAGGGTGTCGTAGGTATCAATCAAAAATACAGAATTCTGCGGATAGATTTTTGCATATTCACGGAAAGCTTCAAGTTCAGAAGAATGAGACATGATCCATGAGTGAGCCATTGTTCCCATTACAGGAATGCCGTAAAGCTTGCCTGCAAGAGTGTTAGAAGTTCCTGCAGCTCCACCAATATAGGCTGCTCTTGTTGCACTCATTGCACCGTCTGGTCCCTGGGCACGGCGAAGTCCAAATTCCATAATAGGTGCTTTTTTACTTGCCAGCCATATACGGGCAGTTTTTGTTGCAATAAGGCTCTGAAAGTTTACGTGATTCAAAATAAGGCCTTCAAGAATCTGGGCTTCTATAAGGTTCGCGTGAATGCGTACCAGGGGCTCCTGAGGGAAAATGATTGTACCTTCGTCCATTGTGTAAAGGTCGCCGGTAAAATGCCAGTCTTTAAGATAATCCAGGAAGCCCTGCTCAAAGATTTTCTGCTCAGCAAGATACTCTATATCATCTTGGCTAAAACGGAAGGAGGTAAGGGCATCCAGTAAGGTTTCGTTACCGGCAAGTACAGAAAAGCCACCGTTAAAAGGATTGCGGCGGAAGAACATGTCAAAGACAACCTCTTCGTTCATGTTTTCTTTCCAGTAGCCCTGGGCCATTGTAAGTTCATAAAAGTCTGTAAAAAGCGCACTGTTGATTGTGCTGTTTTCGATGATTGGATCCATATTAATTAAATTCCTCTATATTTATTTCTTTATTCTGCTGTGATTCATCCGGAGTCCTTGGCCTTTTCATGTGCCTGTAGGTATAGTCTGCAACAAGCCCCCGTCCAACAAAGCGGCTCATAAAGGCTGTAAGGCGCCACTTGAGCCTGTAAAGGGATTTCTGCTTTCCCTTAAAAGCCCTTTTTAGACACTCTTCCACAACTCCCCGGGATGGAATGCCACCCTTTACTTCCGGTCTTGCTCCGTTAGAAGCAACCTTTGCAAATTCCGTGCTGACAGAACCAGGGCAAAGTGCATGCACCTTTATTCCCCTGCCTTTAAGCTCTGCCGCAAGTGCAATGGAAAAATTAAGGACATAGGCTTTTGTTGCCGCATAAACGGCAAAGTTTCCCAAAGGCATAAAGGCCGCAAGACTTGATGTATTTATGATTACAGAATCTTTTTTCATATAGGGCAGGGCAATTCCGCAAAGGCCTGTAAGGGCAGTGCAGTTAAGCTGGACCATCTGCATTTCTTCTTTAATGGAAGTTTCTTCAAAAGGCCCGTAGGTACCAAAGCCTGCGTTATTTACAAGAAGCCCGATCTGGATTCCGCTTTCAACTTTAACAAGCTTCCGATTTTCGTCTGCAAGCATTTTTTCAAACTGTCTGACATCATCAACATCGCCAAGGTCAAGCTTTACAGGCCTGATAGTTTGAAAATTTTTTGTATTATTTATTTCTTTTGCAAGCTCTTCCAGCTTATCAAGTCTTCGCGCAATTATCCAGATTTCGTCAAAATCATATTTCTGGGCAACTTGAAGGGCAAATTCTTTACCCATTCCCGAGCTTGCACCAGTTATGATTGCGATATTTTTCATACATATATTATATCAGTATTCACTATTAGGGGGAAGTGTCATAATTTGTTTATATTTATTGTTTGCAAATAATAAAAAAGGAGTATAATTATATTAATGAGACAACTAAAACTTTTACATAAAAAAATATTTATTATCGCACTTGGATTATTCTTAATAAATCTACTTACCTCTTGTGATCCCTTTGGATTTTTATATGAACCGGGACCAGACACAGCGCTTGAATATCTTAATAAAAGATTTAATGATTCCTTTTCTAATGAACGCAGGCTGTCAAATTCCAGTGAGGATGTCTTATACACAAAATTTTATTCAAATAAACTTAAAAAGGATATTGTTGTTCGGGAATATTTAAACAAAGATGAACACAATAAAATCCATCATTCTTTTTCAAGTAATTATCTTTTTGTAAAATATGATAGCAGTCTTAATTTTACCAAAGATATGTTCAAAGAAGATTTTTCAAATACAAGAGTCATATACGATTTTGATAAAATCTTTACATATTTTACAGAGAAGGATGATTTTAAGGAAAAACAAATAATTGAAGACTTTACAAATGAAACAAAATATAAAACCGCTTACATAATAATTCATGCAGATGAAGAGGAAGCTGCCGGACTTGAATACAGGCTAAAATCCTTTACCCACAGACTACAGAAGGATTATTATGTAAAAAAAGTTTATTTTTTTATAACAAGCCCTCAAAGCCGATCGACAGCTGATAAAAGTATAGATTATTCAAGTCTTACAGTGCAGGAGCTTTGCTCTGATCAAAATATATTTTCATCTTTTGCAAAGGTATATAAAAGGCCGGAATATCAATGTCAGTTTGATGAAATTTCAAATATAGGGGAAATTAAAAATGAATAAAGCTTTGCGCGCATTTTCGTCTCTTGTTTTATTTTTTTTGCTTCTGACTTTTACAGGCTGTCCGGAATACTTAAAAGACTTTAACTGTATTTCGGCCCAAGAACTTACAGATTATATGAACAGTCTTGATTTTGGAACCAGCTTTGAACTAATGGACTCAAAATATTTTAATAATTCTTCCATGAAGATGCTTGTCGTATATCTTAAAGCTCAGGATATGCCTGATAAAACTGTAAAAGCATATCAGCTCTATGATTATAATCATGAATATTATGATGATACACAAAACATTTCAAGGACAACTTTTCAAACGGTCAGCCAGTCACGCTATACAGATTATTATTTTGTAAAATACCAGGATCAGCTTGAAGCTCATTTTGAAGAGCTGCTTTCGCCCTTGATGACAAAACTGAACTTAGAAAAAGATAAGACTTATAACTTTGCAATAAAACCAATGTATTTTGGCCTTGATATATCAGAACGAGATCCGGAATTTGCCAGAATCCATTATTATCAGAATATTGAAGAATTTATGGAAGGAACAGAAGGCCTTTATCTGTATTGTTTACTAAATTCGGATTGTGCTGAGGGCTCAAGAGAGGAAATTGATTTTCATTCTTTTTGTTATGATGTATATAACAGCCCTTGTGAATATGACGGCAACTCTTACATGACCTTTTATTTTACCAAAAAATATTCAGCCACCAGTGTTAAACAAGATCAGCTTATTGCCGGCTCCTTTTATACAAAAGAAGATGAAAAAAATAAATCTGTAATTGTAAAACAAAAATAACCTTTGTATAATTGACTATATGAAAGTGAAACTCTTATGCCTGCCGGTTTTTTGTCTGCTATTAATTTTATGTGGATGTAAGAATAAAGCAGAAAGACAAAGGCTTTTAGAACGCGAGCAAAGAAGCCGTCAAAATGGCCGTGACATACAGCAATATATTCTGGAAGTTAAGAATCAAAAGGAAAAGGCTCTGCTTGATTTTATAGACTCTCTTTCAATGGAAGACAGGGTTGCCCAGCTTTTTGTTGTAAATATTGTCGGTAATGATTCTTTTATTCCGGTTGAAGAAAATATAGCGGGCTGCTTCCTTTATTTTAATTATAATATTGCAGCTACAGTACCGGCTATGATTAGTTTTAATCAGTCTGTGATTGATTACTGCCGTCAAAATAATAAAATTCCACCTCTTCTTTCAATTGATCAGGAGGGTGGTTATGTAAACAGACTCCGAAGCCTGAACGGACCCCTGCCTTCTGCAGAAAGAGTAGCAAATGTACTTTCTTCCCAAACAGCGGGGGAGCTTTATAAGCTTCAGGCTCAGCAGATGGAACTGCTTGGTTTTAATTTAAATTTTGCCCCGGTTGTGGAGGTTTGTACAAAAGATAACGAACTCTTCCTTACTGAAAGAAGCTTTGGAGTTAAGGAAAAGGTCTTAGAGTATGGAGCGGCCTGTGTAGAGGCTTATGAAAAAAACGGGGTAGGGACAGTGCTTAAACATTTTCCGGGAAATACCAATACAGATCCTCATACAGGTCTGCCCGAAATTCAATGGACAGCTGATGAGCTTGAAATGCAGCTGGCTTCCTTTGAAGAGCTTGTAAAAGAAAATCCGGCCGGAATCCTTATGTCTCATGCCAGGGTTGCCGGACATGATGAGAAAAATCCTGCCTGCCTTTCAAAATATTGGGTAACAGATATTCTTAGAAAAAAATACGGCTACACCGGAATAATTTTTTCGGATGATATTTATATGGGTGCCCTTGCAGATAACGGTTATCCTCCGGAGGTTGCAATTACTGCTGCAATAGAAGCCGGAATTGATTGTATTATGATTTCGGAAAAACGCATTCAAAAGGGCCTGGAGCTTTTATGTAAGAAAGCAGAAGCAGAGCCTCAGTTTGCTCAAATGCTGGACCAGGCTGTAAGGCGGATGATGGAATACAAAATCAAGGCCGGCATTTTAAAGATTCAGCTTTCAGAAAAGGGAACTTATGAGGTCGTAATTAATTATCCGGAGCCGAATCCTGACAATTACCAGCTTTTTGAAGAAATTAAAGAGCAGAATATAAAGCTTTATCAGGACAACTTTTAAATGAAAAAAAATAATAATGAATCCCGGGGTTCTGCCGGTTTTGAACAATACTATTCTTTTCTTTACGGTCAGCGCTGGCAGGAATTAAAAAATGCTTTTGCCGCTCCGGCAGATTCTGTTGAATATCATGTTCCGGGGGCACAAAAATCCTATTATCTGGATTCTGCCAGTATTCTTGCTGCCCTCTGTCTTCCTCTGGAAAATGCAGAAGATATTCTTGATCTTTGCGCCGCTCCGGGTGGAAAAAGTATGGTCCTTGCCAGCCGCATGAAGGAAGAGGCAAAACTTTCATCTAACGAAAGGTCTCCCCAGCGAAAACACCGGCTCGCTACTGTAGTAGAAGAATGTCTGCCGCCGGAAATCAGCAGGCGGATAACAGTTTCCTGCAGCGACGGATCTACCTGGTGTACCCGCCAGACCCAATGCTTTGATTCAATTTTACTTGATGCTCCCTGTTCTTCTGAACGCCATGTTCTTGCCGATCCAAAATATCTGGATCAGTGGTCTCCTGCAAGAATAAAGACTGTCGCAATGGAGCAGTGGGCCCTGCTTTCAAGTGCCTTCAGACTCCTTCGCAAGGGCGGCTACCTTTTATACTCAACCTGTGCTCTTGCCCCCCAGGAAAATGACCAGATGATGGAAAAACTCATCAAAAAGTTTAATAAAGGCGGGAATGATGCCTTTGAATTTATAGAGCCAAAGCCTGACCCTGCCCAGATAGAGGCTTTTGCCAAAATCAATCTGCCTTCCTGGGAAAAAACACAATACGGCTACCAGATTCTTCCGGACAAGGCAAATGGTGCCGGCCCTATATATTTTTCTCTAATAAAAAAATTATAATATGTCATTTCCATCTTGATTTTTAAGCATTTTAAGACGATAATATAGTGTAATATTGTATTCGGGAGCATCTAATGGCAGTTAATATCCAAGATAAAGATGAAGATAAACTTCAAAAAATCATGGAAATTGAGCGTCAGCTTAATGAAATTCAAGACGTTGACGTACTTTTGGAGCGAATTCTTACAGAAACCAGACGTATTGTAAATGCAGATGCAGGTTCAATCTATGTTGTAGAAGAAGACCGCATTAAAATTAAGTATGGTCAGAATGATACTCACTTAAGAGAGCTTGCCCCCGGAGAAAAGCTTCCTTACAGTTGTTTTTCTTTTCCAATTAACGAAAAACAGATTTGCGGTTATGTAGCTTCAACCGGAAAGTCTCTTAATATCCAGGACTGCTATGCCCTTCCGGAAAATTCTCCTTATAAATTCAATAAGAATTCAGATATAATGACCAACTACAGGACTAAGTCCATGTATACATTCCCTCTTAAGAATGCAACAGGACAGATTCTTGGAGTTCTTCAGATAATAAATAAGCTGGATGAAAATGGTGCAGTAATTGCTTTTGACGAAGAAGACGAACTCTTTATCGGACACTTTGCAGTTTCTGCCGTTCAGGCTTTGCAGCATGCCTATCTTACAAGTAATATGGTTAAGCGCATGCTCAAGATGGCAGAGTTCCGCGATCCTAAAGAAACCTATCCTCATGTAGAGCGCGTTTCTTCCTTTGCAATGGAAATTTATGACCGCTGGGCCTTTAACCACAATATTCCGGCAGAAGAAATTTCTAAATACCGTGATAACCTTAAGATTGCTGCCAAGTTCCATGATGTTGGTAAGGTTGGTATTTCTGATGTTATTCTTAAAAAGACTTTCCCTCGTTTTACTGATGAGGAACGCAATATTATGAAGGGTCATACCTGTATTGGTGCTCAGCTTTTTGAACCGACTGAATCTGACCTGGATGTAATGTCTCAGGAAATTGCCCTGCATCACCACGACCGCTGGGATGGCGGCGAAAACGGTTACCCTGGAAATGTTGATATCAAGGACTTTTCTATAAAGGACGGAGTTGTACCAAAGGCAGAGCCTCTTAAGGGAACAGACATTCCTCTTAGTGCCCGCATTGTTGCCGTTGCCGATGTATTTGACGCTCTGAGCCACAAGCGCTGCTACAAGGAATCCTGGACAATCGACGACTCTTTTGAAGAAATCCAGAACAGCGCCGGCAGCCACTTTGACCCCGAAGTAGTCTACGCCTTTATGCAGATTAAGGATCGCATTTGTGCGATACAGATGGCGTTCCCAGATGATGAGTAAGGCCGCTGGCGGCCGGTGATAGATAGCAAACCGTTAAAAAAATTGCGAAAGCAATTTTTAGGTTTACCTATCTGAAAAAGAATTCATTAACCTCTAACAACGACTCTATCAAAACAATTACAGAATTTCTCGAATTTTTTGGGGTCGTAGCCTTCGTGGTAGGGCTTGGTTAAGCCCATTTGTGCCAGCTGTAAATTAAGGTCTCTTTCACCAAGTCGTTCCTTTATAATTTCTCGGGTAAACTCTGTGCCACGGTCGTTTATTACATGCACTCCCTTTGTTACAAGGCGGTCTGCAAAAACTATGTCGCGGGTAATTACAAGGTCTGGGGAAGGGTTTGTCAGACTACCGGCTGTAGTGTGTTCAAAAATATAATTGTCGGCTGCGTCTTTGGTGCTGTCGGTTACAATCATCTGGAAGGAGGCGGCTGCGGCCCCCGGACATTCTACCGCTTTATTTGCAACAAAAAAGACATTAATTTCTCTTGTGCTGCAATACTTTATTACATGATTTCTTACCTGGGGAGGGCAGGAATCTGCATCAATCCATACATTTTTTATCAATGCTCTACCTGCTTATAAAACTCTGTTGATTTTATCTATCATTGCTATGGTTCGTCTTTCAACTTCTTCACTTTCCTGACTGTCAGGAATAATTTGTCCCTTCTGTTTGTCAGGAAGCTTTTTTTCCATAGCAAGAACATTAGATTTTTCTTTATATACTTCATCGCAAAGCATTATGCCTGCAAGAATAGAGGTCTGGAGAGGTGTTTTAATTGAATCGATTTTGCTTACATCTTCTACGATGCGGGAATAATAACCGAGCAGCTTTTGCAGATGCTCTTCATCTTCATTTGCCTGAATTGTAAAGGATGTTCCTAAAAGATTAATCTGGAGTTTTCCCATCAGAAAACCCCCGTTAGAAAATGTCGAAACCTAAATTGTCGGTTTGTTCTCCTTCTTCTGCAGGATCTTCTACAGGTTCTTCAACAAAATCAGGTTCTGTTTGAGGGAGGTCTTCTTCAACAATTTCCTCAGAAGCTTCTTCTACAGTATCCATAGAATCAAAGTTCATTTTTGATTGTGGTTCAACAGGAGCTTCTTCTGCTGGTGCAGGTGGAACCGGAGGAACAGGAGGTACCGGTGGTACAGGAGGAACTGATGGTTCAGCTTCTTTAGCCGGTGACTGTGCTTCCGGTTTTGCTGCACTTGTACCGGCTGCCTTCAATACTGTGTTTTCGATTGAATTAAGCCGGTCAATTGCCTTTATGATACCAGACTCGATCTTGTTTTGATCAGATTCATAAGCCTTAAGCTGCTCCGTTTTGGCAGAGAGTGCATTTGTGAGCTCAGAACATTTACTGCGCAGAGCATCATTCTCGGCCTCAAGCTGTTGGATTTTTGCAACAGCGCTTTCAACTTTTTCTTCCAATAACAAAACCTGATCAAGTGATATCATAAAACAATTCCTTATGCCTTAAGTGCTTTCTTAGCTTCTTCTACGACTGCCTTGAAAGCGGCTGGATCTTCAATAGCCATATTAGAGAGAGCCTTGCGGTTCAATTTAATACCTGCTTTGTTTACTCCGTTGATGAACTGTGAGTATGTAAGTCCTTCTTCACGAACAGCAGCGTTGATACGTGCAATCCACAAAGAGCGGAATTCATGCTTGCGGTCACGGCGGTCAACATACGCATGACCGAGTGCCTTTGTTACAGCATCTTTTGCCGGTTTAAAGTTTGATTTTCTGTCACCGCGGAAGCCTTTAGCAAGCTTCAAAATCTTTACACGGCGATTCTTTCTTTTTGTTCCGTCTATTGCTCTTGACATCGTTATCTCCTATTAACCATAAGGCAGCATCTGCTTTCTGATCTTCTTTGCATCTGCTTCATCTACATAACCTGCTGCACGCAAGTTTCTCTTTCTTTTAGGAGAACGTTTTGTCAAAATATGACGAAGGTTCTGCTTCTTGTGCTTAACCTTGCCTGTGCCTGTAAGAGAGTATCTCTTGGCAGCAGACTTCT
>JAEEGL015226508.1_pt1 | contig 11990 bp, 9 predicted proteins | sample 9134231 | NCBI WGS metagenome assembly JAEEGL01 (sample SAMN16246548, study PRJNA631951) | gut metagenome | biome: gut microbiome; feature: rumen; material: fiber-attached | host: Bos | place: Iran: Karaj | collected 2018-10
TGAAGTCTCTCGCCGGCCTATTTCACAGGCCGCCTTCGACCATGGGCTGCTCGAACGTTCACCGGACGTTCTCGCTTACGCCCATGCCCTCTCGGGTTCGAATCCCCTTCTATTGTTTCATCAGATAAAAAAACATCCACCGTTTGGTGGATGCTTTTTTATCTGGTGGAGCGTAGGGGATTCGAACCCCTGACCCCCACACTGCCAGTGTGGTGCGCTCCCAGCTGCGCTAACGCCCCTAGAAACCGGAACGGTGTTATTATAACACCGTTCCTATCCCTTTGCAAGATTTTTTGCTGAAAAATCAACGCCTCCTGAGATAGCATCATTCGCTTCTATCTCTTGTTCGATCTTCTCCAGATTGACAGTTTTTCGGCTTCTTTTATGAGTTCATCTCTGAATTCCGGATGAGCTATTGAGATCAGTTTCTCAGCCCTCTCCCATGTGGTCATTCCGACCAGATTTACGATACCGAATTCGGTCACGAGATAGTATGCCTGGCTTCTCGGGTCAGTCACTATATCCCCTGCGAAGGTCGGCTGGATCCTGGATCTCAGGTTCCCTTCCTTATCCTTAAAAGTAGAAGTCATGCATATGAAGGCTTTTCCGCCTTTTGACATCGCAGCTCCCGTTAGATAATCCAACTGACCGCCTGTACCGCTTATATGTCTGGTGCCTGAACTTTCGGCGCTTACCTGTCCGAACAGATCTACCGCAATGCAGTTATTAATGGATATCATCTTATCATTTTTTGCGATGACTTCCGGAGCATTTACAAATTCAAGCGGCATGAATGCAACACATGGATTCTCATCGATCCAGTCATACACACGCTGTGACCCGAAAGCCAGTCCACTCACGCCTACATCTTGAAGGAAAGTTTTTTGCTTATTCGTAAGTTTTCCCGCATCCCACAGTTCAACATATGCGTCTGAACAAAGCTCAGTATGCATCCCTAGATCTTTCAGATCAGACTGCGCGATCATCTTCCCAAGAGTATTCGGCATGCCGCCTATTCCGAACTGGATGGTCGCTCCATCAGGTATCTCCTTAATGAGTATCTCAGCTATCGCTATATCCTCAGGTGTAGGATCATAGACTGGTAGCATTGGTAGTTCGCCATGATCTCCCTCAACTATATAATCCACGTCTGAAATATGAATGACCGTACCATAGCCGCCACTCACTCGAGGAAGCTTATCATTCACCTCTATAATGACCTTGTCAGCCTTGTCAAGTATGCCCTTGGCTATACCGGATGCACATGACAAATTGAAATATCCGTGTTTGTCCATCGGTGTCGCGCATGCCATAGCCACGTTGACTTCCAGAAAATGTCTATAGTACGGCACCAGATTTCTGAATATCATGGGAATGAAATTGCACAGTCCCCTGTCGCTGAGTTTTCTTTCATATCCCGAACAGTGCCAGCTGTTATAGATGAAATGTTCTCTTAACGGATCGCTCTCGACCGTCTTCAGGGGCTCGAATATCAAATTGCCTCTGATCTTGACATCTTTAAGATCGTCCTTTCTCCTTGCAATCGCCGCATCCATCAGTTTAGGATAACCGAGATTGGTGCAGTAATCTATCCAGTCGCCTGATTTTACTATTTTGGCAGCCTCATCAGCCGTCCTTAGTTTGCTTTTGTATTCAAGACTGTAGTCCATTTTTTCACTCCCGTCTGATTATTTTTATCAAAAACATTATACTCCAAAATCCCCGATTATTACAATAAAAATAATGGCAATATGTCCTGTAATAAGCTCCGCGAATACGCGGGATGCTCCATTAAATTGCTTTTTCTTGCTCTTAAAGGCTTTATGTGGTATAATTTTTTTACATCGCATCCAGAAGAGGAAGTGTAATATGGATAAAGAACACAATAATACTAACACCAACAACACAAACGAAGTAACCTCCAAAGCCCTTCCAAAAAAGAACACAAAGAAGAAAAAGCCTTCTGAAAAGATGTCTTGGTCCGAGGTATCAGACGACTTCAAAGCCGCGACTAAAGCTCAAAAGAAAGCAGCAGAGCGCGAGGCGGCTGTTCAAGCCAAAAGGGTTGCTCTTGCTAAATTGGTTGAGGAAACAGTGAAAGATGACGAAGCCGAATTGACAGAAAAAACAGAAGGAACCAAAGATTCCGCAAACTCTGCATTGTCAATCGCAGCCGATGCTCCCGATATAATCACATTCAAATCCAAAGAGCCGACGCTTGCAGTTTCTTCTAAAGCAGACGTTAAGTCTGTCACAACCGCCATTAAGAATAAAGAATCCAACAAAATTAAGGAAGCAGATATTTCTGCAGCAAACGATACTCCAGCCATTGAGACATACGATGTTTCTGATGTTAAGGAGAATGGTAACACAAAGAAAAACTGCAAGGGTATGCTTAAGGTTCTGATTGCAGTTTGCTTGATAGTCGCTCTCTCTGCAGCAGGCTGGTTTGCTAAAGACCTTTTTATCTCCAAGACTATAAACATCGTCTTCGAGACAATGGAAGGTGTTAACATGATAACCGAAGAAGTCAAAGCAAAGACGATCGGTGAAGCATTCGAGAAACTTGGTATCTACGTTTCAGATCTGGACACGGTCAGTCCTTCACTATCTGACGAACTCACCAAAGATATGACCGTAAACGTGACCAAACGTCTGGAGACTTCTGCTAATATTGGCGGTAAAACTAAGAGATTCATACTGTCACCAGGTACTATAGAAGAGAATCTGGAATTCAACAATGTTACATATGACGATAATGACATAATTAAACCCAAGCTTTCCAAAAAGACCAAGTGCAACACTTCAGTCATCGTAAAAGATGTCAGAAAGGTAGTCAAGAAAAAAGAGATCAAGGTACCATCATCCGGTTCCAGGATCATACTCGATCCATCCCTGGCTTCTGGCGTCATGTCTGAGACTGCCGGGGTAGACGGCGTTGCCATTTACAAATACATCTATACTTATGTTAACGGCAAAAAAACATCCGCAAAGAAAAAATTCAAAAAATGGATCACCGAGCCTCAGGATCATCTGATAAGACTTGGCACAGCTTCCACAGGACAGAGCGGAGATGTAGTCATCAGAAGGACTTTCACTTCCAATACTACCGCTTACTACGCCGGAAATAATGCGCGAGGCGCTATAGGCACAGGCTGCCACTATGGTACTTGTGCTGTTGATCCTAAGGTCTTTCCTTACGGTTCGCGCTTCTGGGTTCAGGGATATGGTTATTGTGTAGCCAATGACTGCGGTGGAGCCATCAAAGGTACTAAACTTGACCTGTACATGACTAGCACAAAGCAGTGCTACCGCTGGGGAAGACGCTACGTGACCGCATATCTTTTAGGATAATAATAAAGCTACAAACTATTAATGTTTGCATATATCATGCAGGGGCTGCCTCAATATTTTGAGGCGGCCCCTTCTCCTATATATAATAGTTTGGAGACCTATGATTTTCATTCAAAATTGCCTTGATAAGGTCAATTTATTCTTCTAAGAAAATTTTTTATCGTAAATCGTTAAAAATGTGTTGACAAACGATTAAATGAATGTTATAAATAAAATGTCAGCAAACGATAAATCAAAAACGATCGATTTACAACAAATGCAAACAATAAATAAATGAGGAAAAAACAATGAACAAAGCAGTAATAATCATTTCAAAGATACTGGAAATCTCTCACTGGGTCGGGTGTGCGCTCATGATCGCAATTACGATCGTATTCGCATCGGGCTGCACAACGTTTGCCCCATTCTTGAGTGATGTAACAAAATCATCAAGCCATGTAGATCTCTACGGATACAGTCTCTCGACTGTTAACGGCGGATCTATCCCGAATGGAGCCCTAGTACTCTTCTTCGTAACCGGCATCTTCGTCATGACACTGATGGCAATGGTATTCAGATACATCTATCTGATCTTCAAGACAGCTGAGGGAAAGACGAAGATTTCAGAGGGAGTTACTCCTTTCCAGCAGCCAATCGTAAATATGATACACAGGGTCGGAATCCTCTGCATCGCAGTACCGGCTATTGAATTCATCGCATCATTGATCACGCAGATAATGACCACAACCATCGGAGGCGCATACGAAACGCTGGAAACGTACGTACAGTTCGGAATGATTATCTTCGGTATGGTCATTGTCTGTCTCTCACAGTTCTTTGCTAAGGGTGTTGAGCTTCAGAAAGATACGGAAGGGCTGGTGTAAAGCATGGGGAAAATATTTCTTGAACTTGACGTCATGATGGCACGCCGCCACATGTCGCTGAACGATCTGGCAGACAGCGTCGGGATCACCAACGTAAACCTGTCGAAGATCAAGAACAATAAAGTAAACGCCATCCGCTTTTCCACCCTTTCCGGCATATGTCAGGCTCTGGAGTGCGAACCAGGTGATATACTCAAATACGATCCCGAAGGGGTCGAAGAGGAGTAACAATCAAATAGTGGTATTAATATAAGGACCTGACCGGGTACACTGAATGACCAATTCCGGCGGTACCCGGGTTTTTTATGCCCTGATTTAGGGCAAAAATGAAAAAAATGGTAAAAAACTGAGTGTATAGTAACAATGGAGGTACAAAACAATGAAAAAGATCAAAAGAGGCCTTTCAATCTTATTAACTGTGATGTTCGCTGTAACGCTTGTTTTAGTTCCGGTAAAGGCAATGGCAGCAGAACAGACAACGCCGTCAGGCATAGCCTACAGCGGCATCACCAAAAGCATAGACGACTACGCGAAAGAACATAAGGACGACATGGCGTCATTCTCGGCCGCTGTATTCGATGAAAACGGTATTATTACTGTCGAAAGATACGGATACGCGGATATTGAAAAAGGCGCGAAAGTGGACGAGAACACCGTATATGAATGGGGAAGCTCTTCCAAAACACTCATATGGGTCTCAATCATGCAGCTGTACGAAAAGGGTCTGGTGGATTTCGACACGGATATCCGCGAGTACCTCCCAGAAGGTTTTCTGACAAAGCTGCAGTATCCTGACGAGAAGATCACCCTTCTTAATCTGATGAACCACGACGCCGGTTTCCAGGAATGCATTTATGAGAATCAGGAGATTGACGAAAGCGGACTCTTCGACAGTTTGGAGGAGGCAGTCAGCGAATGTCAGTGCTATCAGGCATTTCATGTGGGTGAGAACACTGCGTATACCAACTGGGGTGCTGCTCTGGCGGCTTACATCGTTGAGCGCGTAAGCGGCCAGGATTATGTGACATATGTGCACGAGAATATCTTTGAGCCTGTTGGCATGGAACACACTTCCATAGACATGCACATGGCCGACAACGAGTGGGTAAGAAAACAGAGGGAAAAGATACACTGCTACGCAAATATTTCTGATTCTGAACCAAACAGGGATCTCGGAGTAAATCAGTTCTGGGTACAGCTCTACCCAGCTGGATGCGTTACCGGAACGGTAGATGACATGGCCGCCTTCGCACAGGGTTTTGTCGCTCCTGACTGCCCGTTCTTCGAGGATAACGCAACCAGAGATCTCATGTTCTCACCGACCTCATATTTCGGGGAATCGGATATCGCCAAGGCATGCCATGGTCTCTGGTGCGAACAGTTCAAGGTTCCGACCCTCGGACATGGCGGCAACACACTGGGAATGACCGCAAACATTCAGTTCGATCCTGAAAGTAATCTAGGCATCGTCGTTCTTGCCAACAAAGGAGGAGAAAAGTCCTTCTGTACGGGACTCTGTGAGCTGTTGTTCGGAAATGTTGTTGACAGCAAGCTCGTTGCAGCAAATCCCGTTAAGGACCATACGGACATGAGCGGTGAATACTCCCCGGCCAGAAGTTTTTACAGAGGTTTTGGAGATGTGATTCACTTTGCGCAGTTCTACACCTTAAAATCCACCGACGACCCTGATGTCTACGACATGCCTCTTACGGGAGGAGTTCAGATGGTGCACATCGGCGATAAAATGTGGCAGCTCCGGGCTGACAACGGAAACAGCAACTTCTGCTATGAGTCTGTAGACGCGGCAGGCAACCCAAAAATTGAGATGATCGTTGCTGACCTGGTAAGGGTTAATCCAATCGGCACAATCTCATTCTACGCATTCCTCCTTCTGTCTGTCGGATGCATCCTGATCATTCTCGTGAAGCTGATGGTCATGGTCATCAGGAAGATCAAAGGCAAGGAAAAGATCATAACATTAGCTGACCGTCAGGTCACCCTGCAGCAGATCATACAGGGAGTTTCAGGCGTCATCCTGTTCATTATGATCAATAATGGAGTTCACGGATACAGCCTCGCAGCATTATCCTGCATAATGGCTTCCCTACTCGGGCTTGTCAGCCTCGTAAATGGTGGAATGCTTTTAAAGAATACTGCAGGAAACAGCGACATTCTGAAGCGTACCGCAGTTAAGCAGTACCTCTGGGCAGCACTTGCAGTGCTCTACCCCATGTTCATCATTTGGTTCCAGCTATATGATTTCCTACACATCTAATAATTCATAATAATTTATATTTCCCTCACATAAATAGCAGGACCATTTGATATATACCCTCTTTACTGGATAAAACCAGCGAGGAGGGTTTTGTATTAGCCACGCATACAAAAGCCCTCCCCATCTAATCAAACCGATGGGGAGGGTACACATCAATATCCCTGAACTTCTTTTTTATCTTATTTCAGCCTTAAGACTATCGTCCTCAACGTCTATAACGATCTTATCTCCCGGCGAGATATCTCCGGATACGATTATTTTTGCGGCTGCTGTTTCTACATACTTCTGTATGTATCTCTTAAGCGGTCTTGCGCCATATACTGGATCGTATCCGTTATCAGCCACGAACTTCATCGCCTCTTCAGTGAGTTCTATGGAAAGTTCTTTGCCGGCCAATCTATTATTCAGATCTTTGATCATGAGTTTTACGATTTCTCCGATATCTTCCTTCGTAAGCGGTTTGAAAAGTATGGTCTCATCAAGTCTGTTGAGGAACTCCGGTCTGAAGTGAGCACGAAGATCGGCCATGACCATATCCTCAGCCTCTTTTGAAATCTTTCCCTCTTCATCAATTCCGCCGAGAAGATACTGAGACCCGATGTTCGAAGTCATGATGAGGATCGTATTCTTAAAGTCAACCGTTCTTCCCTGGGAGTCGGTTATTCTACCGTCATCCAGTACCTGCAAAAGTACGTTGAACACATCGGGATGTGCCTTTTCCACCTCATCGAAGAGGACTACCGAATAGGGCTTTCTTCTTACGGCTTCAGTCAGCTGGCCGCCTTCGTCATAGCCTACGTATCCCGGAGGCGCTCCGATCAGTCTTGCTACTGAATGTTTTTCCATATACTCACTCATATCTATTCTTACCATATTCGATTCATCATCGAAAAGGTTCTCAGAAAGCGCCTTGGCAAGTTCCGTCTTACCTACTCCCGTAGGTCCGAGGAACAGGAAAGATCCTATGGGTCTTCTCGGATCCTTGATGCCTGCTTTGGATCTTAAGATAGCATCGGCCACCTTCTCTACTCCTTCATCCTGTCCGATAACTCTCTTATGGAGAGCTTCTTCAAGGTGCAGGGTCTTCTCTCTTTCAGATTCGGAGAGTTTGGATACGGGAATTCCGGTCCAGCGGCTGATTATTCTGGATATCTCCTCTTCGGTCACACTCTCATGGACTAAACTCATATCCAGATCTTTTACCTTGGCCTCTTCTTCCTCCAGCATCTTATTGAGTTTGGGAAGTTCGCCGTACTGAAGTTCTGCAGCCTTTTCAAGATTGTATTCTCTCTTAGCCTGCTCTATCCTTCTGTTCAGATCTTCTATCTTTTCTCTCAATTCTGAAAGGCGGTTTATACCGGCCTTTTCGTTATCCCACTGAGCTTTTCTGGAGTTATATGTATCTCGTAATTCTGCCAGTTCCTTCTGGAGTGCCTCGAGACGCTCTTTGCTCAGTCGGTCTGTCTCCTTCTTAAGAGCTGCCTCTTCGATCTCAAGCTGCATGATCTTTCTTCTCAGGTCATCGATCTCTGACGGCATGGAATCCAGTTCAGTCTTGATAAGAGCACAGGCCTCATCCACCAAATCTATGGCCTTATCGGGCAGGAATCTGTCGGAAATGTATCTGTTGGACAAAACCGCTGCACTCACAAGAGCGCTGTCCGTGATCTTGACACCATGGAAGACTTCATACCTGTCCTTGATTCCTCTTAAAATCGATATGGTATCTTCCACCGTGGGCTCGTCCACCATAACCGGCTGGAATCTTCTCTCGAGGGCTGCATCCTTTTCAATGTATTTTCTATATTCGTCAAGGGTAGTAGCTCCGATGCAGTGCAGTTCGCCTCTTGCGAGCATAGGCTTCAGCATATTGCCTGCGTCCATGGCGCCTTCGGTCTTCCCTGCTCCTACTATCAGGTGAAGTTCATCGATAAACATGATGATCTTGCCTTCGGATTTTCTCACTTCCTCAAGGACGGCCTTAAGTCTCTCCTCAAATTCACCTCTGTACTTGGCGCCTGCAACCAGTGCACCCATATCCAGGGAGAAAAGCTGCTTGTCCTTAAGGGATTCGGGCACGTCACCTCTCACTATTCTCTGGGCAAGGCCTTCTACTACTGCGGTCTTACCTACTCCGGGTTCTCCTATCAGAACCGGATTATTTTTAGTCTTTCTTGATAATATCCTTACGACGTTTCTTATCTCCTCATCACGTCCGATGACCGGGTCAAGCTTCTGTTCTCTAGCCTGAGCCACCAGATCGCGACCGTACTTCATTAGAGAATCGTAGGTGTCCTCAGGTGAATCCGTAGTAACTCTCTGATTCCCCCTTACAGAACTCAAGGCCTGCAGAAAACTCTCTCGCGAAATGCCAAAGCTCTTAAACAAAGTCTTGATCTGCTTGTTGGGATGCTTGATAATGGACAGCAAAAGATGCTCGACCGATACATAGTCATCCCCCATAGCTTTGGCTTCATCCTCGGCTGACATGAGGACGTTATTGAGATCCTGGGAAATATATGGGTTCCCGCCCTGAACCTTAGGATTTCCCTCTATAATCTTCTCAACGGATCCGATGAAGGATGCAAGCTGTATCCCCATCTTTGTAATCAGTTTGGAAATCAGAGAATCATCCTGAGTTAATAAAGCATACAAAAAATGTTCCTCATCGATCATCTGATTTCCATTATCGTAGGCGATCTTCTCCATGTTCTGAATCGCCTCGATGGATTTCTGTGTAAATTTTGTAATGTTCATAAAATACCCTCCTGTATCTAAAGGGGCCCTCTCGCCCCAACTTTTACATCTTACAAATTGATTTTATCACTTGTTGTTAGCACTGTCAACAGGTGAGTGCTAATTATGCGCAAAAAATATCAGGCAGACCTTTTCAGCACTGCCTGACAGATTCTAAATCAAAGTTTTCAGAACTCTCTATGTCCCTGATATCCGATATATTTGTCGTTCTTGGACATGCTCTTTACAAGGGATAATGCCCAGATAAACATTATGATAACGAATACCACGAAGATGATACTGATACCCTCTCCCATAGTAGCCGTAAAGTCGTAGATTCCGTGTAAGATCGCAGGAACTATGACGCACAGCTTTCTGGAGCTCTTGCTCTTGTCCGCTTCACCTGCGAAGTCATATCTCTTCGCCATTCCGTACCAGACTCCCATGAAGACTCCGAAGCAGGCATGCCCTGGCACAGCCGTTACCGCTCTCACCAAAGCCGTCTCGAAGCCGTACATGACAACGTACTGAATGTTTTCCCATAGAGCGAAGCCTAAGGATACGAAGACCGCATATACTACCGCATCGAACTGGCAGTTGAAGGCATAATGTCTCCACGTCATTTTTTTGAGCAGTACGTACTTAGCCCACTCTTCTGAGAAGGCTACTACTACCATATACAGAATCAGATTATATACCAGACTATTCGGGTTTAAGGGCGACAGCACAAATTCCCCTATAGTTTCAAGAGCTACGGCTATCATGGTGCTGAATATACCGGCAGCAGCCAGGCCCAGCATCAGCCTTATGGGTTCTTTGTCAAGCTTATCAGCCTTATATACCCTGTACATCAGAAAAACGGCCGGCACTATAGCCGCTATGATAAGCACAGGATTTGTTGCATAATACATTTGTTACCTCTTTTCAATACTATAATGTATATCTTTCGTTAATTATACATTAAAATGACTTATCTTGTAAATGCCGGCGGGGATTTTTTGCGCCAGAATATTGAAGAATGGGCACTTTTGATGATATAATAAATCATCACGTGAGAGTGATATATCTGAAAGGAAAAGGCATACTTAAAAGCGACATGAAGTATTATTTCATCATCAATCCCGCTGCCGGCAAGGGCAAGGGATGCGATACTTTGGAAAGAGACATTCTCGAAGTATCAAGTGAACTGTCTAAAGACGTCACCATTTACAGAACAACCTGCGTAGGAGACGCCGAAGTATTTACCAGAACCACAGCCGAGAGCGACCCGGACGAAGACCTCTGCTTCATCGCCTGCGGAGGCGACGGCACCTTTAACGAGGTTTTGAACGGATGCATAGGCCACAGAAACGCTTCCTGCAGCATAATGCCGCTGGGTACCGGAAACGACTTCGTCAGGAACTTCCCCGATGCCGGAGATTTTACCAGTGTAAGAGCGCTTCTTCAGGGAGAGGTTCTTTCCTGCGACTCCATAGAATACAGCGGTGTGATCGACGGTGAATTCCGTGTAAGATACTGCGCCAACATGTTTAATATAGGCTTTGACTGTAATGTCGTAGACGCTACCCAGAAGTTCAAGACCAAGCCGCTGGTCTTCGGCTCTGCCGCCTATCTTCTTGGCGTGGCTTCGACCCTCATAAAGAAAAAGGGCGCCGACCTTCTGGTAATCGCAGATGGCGTCATCGTATGTGACGGGCCTATCCTTCTTACTTCCATCGCAAACGGATCCTTCTGTGGAGGCGGCGTCAAGTCCAATCCCTACGCCAGCGTACAGGACGGCAGGATCGATCTCTCCGTGATCAAGGATCTCAGCAGATTGAGATTCATAACCCTTTTCCCTAAATATCAAAAGGGCACCCATCTGGATACCCCTAAAACTGAAGATATTATCGATAATATGAAGGCTCAGGAAGTCTCGATCATACCGAGAAACGGGTCCATGAGACTCTGCACGGACGGCGAGATTGCCACGGCGGAAGGTGTACTCTTCAGAGTCCTTCCCAACTCCTTCAGATTCATGGTTCCCGCCATTCTTTAACATTTGATCTTTATGGTCTGAGCTGCCAGTCGATGGGCTTCTGCCCGGTCAGTTCGAGATACCTGTTGGCTCTTGAGAAGTATCTGCCGCCGAAAAAGCCTCTGTAAGCTGAGAGCGGACTTGGATGAGCTCCCTTAAGGATCAGATGGTCCGGATTAGTTATAAGTGATTCTTTAGCTCCTGCGTTAGATCCCCAGAGGATGAACACCAGGGGCTTTTTTCTTTCATCGAGAAGCTCGATAATATGATCCGTGAAGGCTTCCCAGCCGTGACCTCTGTGGGACATGGGTTTGCTGTCCCTTACGGTCAGGGTCGCATTTAAGAGGAGCACCCCCTGCTTCGCCCAGTCTACTAAATATCCATGGTCGGGCTGGGTTATCCCGAGATCATCCCTTTGCTCTTTATATATATTCACAAGTGAGGGTGGTACCGCTACTCCCTTGTTCACGGAGAAGCACAGGCCGTGAGCCTGTCCTGGCTGATGGTATGGGTCCTGCCCCATGATTACCACCTTGGTGTCCTCATAGGATGAGTATTTCAAAGCATTGAAAATATCGCCTGCGGGCGGATATACCTGTCCCCTGGCGTATTCTTCTTTTAAGAACTCCCTTAGTCCCTCGTAATATTCTTTTTTAAATTCGCTTTCAAGAAGCGCGTCCCAGTCGTTTCCAATCTTAACCATGAATTAATTATACCACATACACATCATAAAGTGCTATAATAA
>JAEEGL016168134.1_pt1 | contig 11990 bp, 9 predicted proteins | sample 9134231 | NCBI WGS metagenome assembly JAEEGL01 (sample SAMN16246548, study PRJNA631951) | gut metagenome | biome: gut microbiome; feature: rumen; material: fiber-attached | host: Bos | place: Iran: Karaj | collected 2018-10
GCACCTGCAAAGAAGGCAGCTCCCGCTAAGAAGGCACCTGCAAAGAAGACGGCTAAGAAGACAGCTAAGAAAACTGTTATCAAGACAAATGCAGTATTCTCTCTCAGCGACGTAAAGAATGTAACCGCAGATGCACTCTTCAAGCAGTATCTTAAGACAGCTAAGGATCGTGCTAAATACGATCTTGGCATCAAGGTTTCAGAGATCAAGAGCATTGATATTTACGTAAATGTTGCTGAACAGAAGGTTTACAGCGTTATCAACGGTGAGGTTAACGATTCCTTTGATATGTACTTCGACTTCTGATAGAATAGAGCACATTGATAAATGATCTAAAGGGGACTAGAAATAGTCCCCTTTTTTTAGAACATAACCGGAGGTTCATTCAATGATCAGATTACATGATGAAGGTGTTTATCTTGTTAACGGCGAAAAGATCGTACCGCAGGGAAGCGAGTCGGTGCAGGGTGTTTCGGTCGCAAAAGAAGAGGCATCGAAAAACACTATCGCTTACGGCATTTTGTCAAAACACAATACATCGGGTGACATGGAAAAGCTTAAGATTAAATTCGATAAGCTTACTTCTCATGACATCACATATGTCGGGATAATCCAGACCGCAAGAGCATCGGGACTGGAGAAGTTTCCGATACCTTATGTTCTGACGAACTGCCATAACAGTCTGTGTGCGGTAGGCGGAACTATCAATGAAGATGATCACATGTTCGGACTGACATGTGCAAGGAAATACGGCGGAGTATATGTTCCTCCGCATCAGGCGGTCATTCACCAGTTCGCACGTGAGATGCTTGCCGGCGGAGGCAGGATGATCCTCGGATCGGATTCTCACACAAGGTACGGAGCGCTCGGTACAATGGCCATGGGAGAGGGCGGACCCGAACTTGTCAAGCAGCTTCTCGGACGTACATATGATATAAACCGTCCCGATGTCGTAGCCGTATATATGACGGGCGAGCCGTTACCCGGTGTCGGACCTCAGGATGTGGCTCTTGCGATAATCGGTGCGGTGTTTGACAAAGGATATGTTAAGAACAAAGTAATGGAATTTGTCGGCCCGGGAGTATCAAACCTGAGTGCGGATTTTCGTATCGGTGTTGATGTGATGACGACCGAGACGACGTGCCTGTCATCAATCTGGAAAACGGATGATACGATAAAAGAATTCTATGATGTTCACGGAAGAAGTGAGGATTATGCGGAACTGAATCCCGGTGATGTTGCATATTACGACGGAATGATCGAAGTTGATCTGTCGAAGATCAAACCGATGATCGCCATGCCGTTCCATCCGAGCAATACTTACACGATAGATGACGTCAACGACAATCTTGAAGACATACTCAGAGATGTTGAAAAGAAAGCGGAAGTATCGCTTGACGGTGCGGTCGACTATAAACTCACGGACAAGATAAAAGACGGAAGATTCTATGTTGAGCAGGGTATAGTTGCAGGTTGCGCAGGAGGTGGATTTGAAAACATCTGTGCCGTTGCCGATATCCTTTCGGGGAAGAGTATAGGACCCGACGAGTTCACGCTCAGCGTATACCCCGCATCGATGCCGATATATATGGAACTGATCAGGAACGGATGTGCGGCAAAGATACTTGAAACCGGTGCGGTATTAAAGACCGCGTTTTGCGGACCTTGTTTCGGAGCAGGTGATACTCCGGCAAACAACGCTTTTTCGATACGTCATTCAACAAGGAACTTCCCCAACCGTGAAGGAAGTAAACTGCAGAGCGGACAGATATCATCGGTTGCGCTCATGGATGCAAGATCGATCGCGGCTACGGCTGCAAATAAAGGCTTCCTGACAAGTGCGGTACGACAGATTGAAAACGACACACTCAAGAAATATAAATACTCTTTCGATTCTACAATATATGCAAACAGGGTATTTGACTCCAAGGGTGCAGCCGATCCGAAACAGGAGATACATTTCGGTCCGAACATCAAAGACTGGCCGGCAATGGAGGCACTTACCGACAATCTTCTCCTTAAGGTAGTATCGGAGATACACGATCCGGTCACGACGACGGATGAACTGATCCCTTCGGGCGAAACATCATCATACAGATCCAATCCTCTCGGACTTGCCGAATTTGCTCTTTCCCGTAAGGATCCGATGTATGTGGGACGCGCAAAGGAAGTAAGAGCAGCGGAGGAATGCAGGGTCAAAGGAGGATCCCCGGAGACAGAGCTTTCGGAGATTAAACCCGTGATGGACGCGATTACAAAAGAATTCTCCGATGTTGATACGAATAATACGGGTATCGGGTCGACAATATTTGCGGTTAAACCCGGTGACGGTTCCGCAAGAGAGCAGGCCGCCAGCTGCCAGAAGGTTCTCGGCGGATGGGCTAATATTGCGAACGAATATGCGACCAAGAGATACAGAAGCAATCTGATCAACTGGGGTATGTTTCCTTTCCTGATCGATACGGGAGATCTTCCGTTTGAAAATCTGGATTATCTGTTTGTGCCCGGTATCAGAAAAGCGATAGAAGACAGAAAGACGGATATTGATGCATACGTTGTTAAAGACGGAGGTCTTCGCAAGTTCACTCTTCATATGGGACCTCTTACAGATGATGAGCGCACGATAATCCTCAAAGGATGTCTTATCAATTTCTATGCATCGTGATCTGAAAGAAAAATAAGCAAAGTAAAAGACGGCGGTGATCCCGCCGTCTTTTTATCATAACACCGGATCATTGTGCCAGATCCAGATGCTGTACGGTACCCATCATACCGCTTTCATAAAGAAATATCCCCGTTTGTCTTATCCTCGCCTTCTCCTCATTCGTAGCCGGATCGTTTAGCGAAAACTGTGTTGTTGCGCTGCCCGTATAAATCGCACCGACATCTTTGTCCTTGAGTCGGACAAGTTCCTGAGTCCCGTCTTCTTTGATGTAAGCTATGACTAACTTATCGAATATTTCGTCAGCCTCATCGATCCATCCGTTCCCGTCTGAATCAAGTTCGGACAGATCCGCGAAACCGTTTCCCGAAGATGTTCCGAACAGTTCACTTCCGTCGTTGATAATACCGTCTCCGTTTCTGTCAAAGGCAAGGTAGCCGCTTCCCGCGCCGAGTGCGCTAATCTCATCTTCGTTGCCGTCGCAGTCGAGATCGAACTTTATCTTTACGTCGGACACATCCGCTATCGGACTGTCTATGTTGATCACAAGCGGATCGGTGAACACTTTAAGGGAAGTAACGTTCTGCTCATAGTATTCGGTAAAGCTGCGACTCATCGACAGTTCCAGATTAAAATCAATCTCACGGCCGTCGGCGGTGACCACTTTTCCGTTTGTGCCAAAGCATGTTTCCTCGGTTTCCGAATGATAGTACAAAGCGGTTTCGGTAACTTCGGATACTACGGGAATATTGCCGTGCGATCCGGTAATATCAAGATCGTCTTCGGGATGGCCTTTTGCACCGAACAACATATACAGAAGAAACTGTATACACTCGACTCTTATCCTGTCCATGGCGTCTTTCTGAAGTTTGGATTCATAAGCGCCGCTTGTCGCAAATGCCCGCATTTTGGAAAAGATGCTGTCAAAATCGTCTTTGGCATTTTGAGCATCGGTCTTTGACGAAGGATCTTCCTGATCCTCCGTTTTTGAAACATCTTGTTTCTTGCCCGTGTCATAAGCGTCGGACAGTATCCCGGGGAATGCGAGCAGATTCCCGGATGCCTTTACGCTTTTGACACTAACAGAAGTATAAGTTCTGGCGGATTCCATTCCTATACTGCTGTCTTTGATAATCAAATAATCCCTCCTTCATAAATGATAGCGCGACTGCATTTTTCGTAATAAAAAAGAACAGATCACAAATAGAATCCGTTCCGTTGATTATGCCGATCCATGCAGTCATTATGTTAATAATATACATAATCTATATCGGATCGTCAGACGAAAAAAATAACCCTTTTCAGTCTTCGTTCAAAACCGAAAACTCAAGATAGTCAAAGGGGACAGCTTCGATAAAACTGTCGCCGTAAAATCGCACCTTGGAGTATTTTTTGAAATCGGCTATGTTGGAGTCAAGCCAGATGGGACGTGATATGTCGAGATCGTAACTGATCCTGTCTATGGCCGCAAACACTTTGTGAGTACGTGTGTCGTTATCATTATTCTCGATAACGATATCTTTGGTCATGCGGTTGTCTTTGAATGTTCTGGCCCAAAATCTCATGTCCACATTATATTATAAAAACCATTTTTATGATATAATATTTACAGTTATAGTCGGGGGTACAACTATTTGGAAATAAACTTTGACAATAAAGAGCAGGATATAACATGGGAGGAGATCATACTCCTTCACAATTCCGCTCTTAAAGAGATAGGAACCAAGCTGGAGATATTAAATGATGAGTTCCAGCACATCCATCAGTACAATCCAATAGAACATATCAAGTCACGTATCAAATCTCCGGAGTCCATAGTCAGAAAACTTAAGAGAAAAGGATATGAAGTCACACTTGAGAATATGGTCAAATATGTGAACGATATTGCGGGTATCCGTATTATCTGTTCATTTACTTCGGATATTTATCAGATAGCCGATATGCTCAGGAAGCAGAGCGATATTAAGGTGCTGTCGACAAAGGACTATATCGAGACGCCTAAACAGAGCGGATACAAGAGTTATCATATGCTGGTGAGCGTTCCGATATATCTGTCCGACTCCGTTGTAGAAACGAAAGTTGAGATCCAGATCCGAACGATCGCCATGGATTTCTGGGCAAGTCTCGAGCACAAGATGAATTACAAATTCGAAAGCGACGCTCCGGAGGAGATCAAAAAGGAACTGTTCGAATGTGCCGTGATGGTGGAACAGCTTGATGACAGGATGCTGATCATCAATGACAAGATACAGAGGGCGAAGAAAGAAGAAGCGATCTGGAAGATTGATTGATAAAATGAGGAGTGGCCAGGTGGATGAGAGTCACCTGGCCAATATTATGAAAAAATATATCTGGTTGTTTGGAGAATGCACTCCAATGGAGATATTGTTAATATACCATCGACGTGTGAATAAATTATGAACAAACTATGAATATATAGTAAATGTTTCCAAAGCAGGTAAAATATACACCGTATTTATTGTGAATTATGCACAATACACTTTTGGCAAATTAAACAAGCATATATTGTGTTTTATTATGATAAATGTTAGAATAATGCCGATATTTGGTATTTACATCGGGAGGTAAAAATGGACGGATTCAGAGAGAGATTAAGCGGAAGATATGACCGGTCGGGGACAAGGGGAAGCGGATATGACCGTGCTCCTTCGGATGACCGTTATGAAGGCGACAGATATGAAAGAGTTTCGAGAAGAGGCGCTTCGGAAGGAATATCACAGGAAGCGTTAAATGAAGCCGTAACCGAAGCTGTCAGCAGATCAAACAGAGAACAGCTGGATGTCATTGCCGACTTTTTTGACGAGGCAAAGGCTGACAGAATGGAATCCGAGAGAGCGATAATAGATGCTCTTTCGCATGAAATGAACGAGGTAACGGCGAAGATGGGACAGAGAACACCCGCTCCCGCGCAGGCGGAGCCCGTGGCACCTGCCGCTCCGATCGCTGTTGTTGACGAGCAGAATGCGGAGACTCTTTCGAGGATCGAGCGCATCGTCGGACAGAACGCAGAGGCGCTTAATGAGAACAGTGAAGTTCTTACGAGGAATGTTGATTCACTTCGCTCCAATTCCGAGGCGTTAAACGAGATCAGAAGTTCCATAGGCCAGCTGGTCGCTTCAAGCGAGGAGATAAAGAGCCTTTCGAGAGCTCCTCAGCCCATGCAGGATCTTACCGTGGATTTCACCGATGAGAAGAATGAGATCGTAGGCGCCATAGGCGATAACAGAGCCATCCTGAATATGATCAGACAGGATGTGCTTAACGGATTTGCCAGAAACAATGAAGATGAAGAATCGCAGGAAGAGAAGGTAGTTCCTCTTTCATCCGAGGATGCCGGAAGATATTACAAGGAACTAGAGGAACACGTTCACAAAGAATGTGTCAAGTGTTACAGAAACGTTCAGTCGGCCCTGACAGAGCAGACAAGCGAAGCCAACAGCGGGATCGAGAAGTCGGTTTCGGGCATGAGGATAATGGTTCTTCTGTCACTCATATTCAGTTTCGTTGCGGCTGCCGTCGGTATCGCTTCATTCCTGATGTCAATGAATCTGTTCTGACCTTTTTTGATATATAATGGGTTTCTTTACAAAATACGTTAACTTTATTAAATACTCGCACTATTTAGCAATGCTGGGAACAGCATTGCTAATTTTTGTGTGTGCGCCGGGACTTCAGAAGATCGAGGACAACAGCAGCAATATCGTCAGCGTATTCGTGAACGGAACTCAGGTCGGAACGGTAAAAGATGCGACCGAGGTGAACGGGATGATCCTTGAGGCAAGAAGAAAGATAGCTTCCGGAAGCGGTAATCTGGTACTAGTGGATGCGGATGTCGTTCTGTCGGGATCAACCGATGTCGTCGGGCAGATCGATGACAGGGAGACGATCGTCGAGAACATATACAATGTGCTTCATGAAAACGTTATGAAGACAAAGCAGCCTGCGTATGAGGTAAAGATAAACGAATTCACCGTCAATCTTAAGAGCATTGATGATGTTATCGCGCTTCTTAACGCATCAAAGGCGGAATATGATCCGGATTCGGAATGGAAAGTATGGCTTGTTACGGATAACACGCGCGAACTGAATGTATTGACGACAAAGATAGAAAAGGTATCGGATCAAAAGGTACAGACGATCGATAAACCGATAGTTTTCCCTAAGGGCGGTGCGCTCCTTCGGATGGAAGAGATATATGATTCCGCATTCTCGCCGAAAAACGAGAACTCTTTTGAGTTCGGTGTCAGAAGCATTGATTTTGACGAGAACGTTGAGGTTGTTCAGGCATATGTTGACGGCGATAAGATATCAACGCTCGAAGACGCGATAGAAGCGGTTACGAAAACGAGTCAGAAGAGCAAGAAATACGAGGTCGTGGCCGGAGACACGCTGGGCGGTATAGCGCAGAAGAACGACATGACGATAGATGATATCATCAAACTGAACACGGCAAGCATACCGAATGAAAAAGCAATGCTGCGCGTAGGAGACGAGATAACGATATCATCACCCGAACCCGAACTGTCCGTTGTAAGAACGGAGAGAAGATATTACGAAGAAAATTACGATGCGGAAGTGATCTACATAGATAATGACGAATGGTACACAAACCATACGGAAGTGCTGCAGCAGCCTGTGACAGGATACCGTAAGGTTGTTGCCGATGTCACATACAGAAACGCGGAATTGCTGAATACCGATATACTCTACGAAAACATAACCGTTAAAGCGGTCTCCAAGATCGTAGAGAGAGGTACCAAGATCCCGCCGACATACGTATATCCCGTATGGGGAAGGATATCTTCCGGATTCGGAAGAAGAAAAGCCCCGAAAAGAGGAGCCAGTACATATCATAAAGGTGTAGATTTTGCGGTTCCGATCGGAACCGCGGTCATGGCATCGTGCGGCGGAACGGTCACGAGAGCCGGTTGGGGAAGCGGATACGGATACTGTGTATATATACAGCATCCCGACGGAAGGAGCACAAGGTACGGCCACTTGAGCAAGGTTCTGGTCAAAGCCGGACAGACGGTGTCGCAGGGGCAGAAGATAGCCCTGTCGGGAAATACCGGTGTTTCCACGGGTCCCCACCTTCATTTTGAGATCCTGGTAGGGGGCGCTCAAGTAAATCCGCTCAAATATTTGCAGTGATCTTTGTGTAATTTGTTACATTCACCAAAAAAACCCCAAATTGTTGCAAGGGGTTTTTACGGGTATTATAATTGTAATGTTAAGTAATACTGAGGTGTGAAAGTTGGAGCAGTACGTTATAAAGGGCGGAAACCCGTTGGTAGGTGAAGTCGAGATAGGCGGTGCCAAAAACGCGGCACTGGGCATCCTTGCGGCTTCGGTCATGACGAGTGAGCCCGTGATAATTGAAAATCTGCCGGATGTTCGCGACACGGCCGTTCTCATACAGGCCATGGAAAGTGTCGGTACAGTGGTTGAGCGGATCGACAGGCATACCGTCAGGGTAAATGCAGCGTCGATCAGCGGTTTTACGATAGATGACGGCTACATAAAGAAGATAAGAGCATCTTATTATATGCTGGGAGCTCTTCTCGGAAGATTCAACAAAGCCGAGGTTGCGCTTCCCGGAGGATGCAACATAGGAAGCAGACCGATCGATCAGCACCTGAAAGGTTTCAGGGCTCTCGGTGCAAAGGTCGAAGTTTCAAGAGGTATGATAACCGCTTCGGCGGAGAACCTTGCCGGCAGCCACATTTATATGGACGTTGTTACCGTCGGTGCAACGATAAACGTTATGCTTGCGGCAACGCTTGCATCCGGTAAGACGATAATTGAAAACGCGGCAAAGGAACCGCATGTCGTTGATGTAGCGAACTTCCTCAACAGTATGGGAGCCAACATCAAAGGTGCAGGTACCGATGTCATAAGGATAAAGGGAGTGGAGAAGCTTCACGGGACGACATATTCCATCATCCCCGACCAGATCGAAGCCGGAACGTTCATGTTTGCGGCAGCGATCACAAAAGGGGATATCATGATCAAGAATGTCATCCCCAAGCACTTGGAGTCGATCAGTGCAAAGCTTATCGAGATCGGATGTCAGATTGAGGAATTCGATGACTGTCTTCGCGTGGTTGCTTCAAGGAGGCTGTCAAACACCCAGGTCAAGACTCTTCCGTATCCCGGATTTCCGACGGATATGCAGCCGCAGATCGCGACGACCCTGGCGCTTTCGGAAGGTACGAGTATCGTGACCGAGAGCATATTCGAGAACAGGTTCAAGTATGTAGGTGAACTCCAGAGAATGGGAGCGAACATAAAGGTCGAAGGAAACACGGCCATAATCGAAGGGGTTGATTCATTTACAGGGGCAGGGATATCGGCACCGGATCTTCGTGCGGGAGCGGCACTTGTTCTGGCAGCGCTCATTGCGGATGGTGTTTCGGTGATAGATGATATAAGATATATAGAGAGAGGTTATGAAGATTTTCCCGAGAAACTGACGGCTCTGGGGGCGGTCATGGAGAAGGTTGAAACCGAGAGAGACATTCAAAAGTTCAGGTTAAAGGTCGGATAGTGTGAAAAGGGTACGAATAACCGATCTTCGGCCAGGAATGAAAACGGCCGAAGATGTTTTTTCATATAATAATCAGATGATAGTGCCGAAAGGCTCTATTCTTGATGATAAAATGATCACCCGTCTGGAGTTCTATTCCGTTCTGGCTGTTCGTATCATTGATGACAGTGTTCCCGACAATACATCGTTTGAATCCGTCGCCGAAGGCGAGATAAGCGAGAATTCATCTTATTCCCAAAAGATCAAAAACAGTAAACAGTTCAAGAGATTTGAATCATCGTTTCTTGAAAACACCGAAGTGTTCAAGGAAAACCTTAAGAACATCGCGGAATCGGGTGCGCAGATTGACAGCAAGTCAATGATAGAAAGCATAACCGGCCTTATCGAAGAAGACATGACCGGTATAAGCGTGTTCGACATGCTACATAACATGCGCCAGTATGATGATTTTACGTATATGCATTCGATGAACGTGGCGCTCATCTGTCACGTTTTCGGAAAGTGGCTCGGCATGAACGAGACGGATCTTGATATACTGACGCTTGGCGGGCTTCTTCACGACATAGGAAAACTTAAGATTCCCGATAACATAATCAGAAAGCCGGAGAAACTCTCACCTGCCGAATATAACATAATCAAGACGCATTCCCTTCAGGGTTACAATATCCTCAAGGAAAAGAATATCGACGATAACGTAAAACAGATCGCCCTTATGCATCACGAGCGGTGCGACGGATCAGGATATCCGCTCGGACTGACCGGAGAAAAGATAAACCCGTACGCCAAGATAGTTGCGATAGCGGATGTTTACGATGCGATGACGGCTGCAAGAATCTACCGCGGACCGTTATGTCCGTTCAAAGTCATAAGCATTTTCGAATCCGAAGGTCTGCAGAAATATGACAGCCATTATATACTGACGTTTTTGGAACATGTTGCGACAACATACATGAACAACAGGGTCCGCCTCAACAACGGAATGGAAGGCGATGTCATATTCATGAACAGGAACCAGTATTCAAGACCGATGCTTCAATGCTCAGACAGATTCATCGATCTGTCCAAGGAACCCGATCTGTATATAGAGACGTTTGTCTGATGAATGATGAATTTTATGAAGATGAAGTTATAGAGGGATTTTATGTTCCCTCCATGCTGAAAAAGGCATGGGGAGTGCAGTTGGATGTCCTTGCCGAAACGGATGCCATCTGCAGGAAGCATAATATCCCTTATTTTGCGGATTGGGGAACGCTTCTGGCGGCGATCCGCCATAACGGGTACATTCCCTGGGATGACGATCTTGACATATCAATGCGCCGGAAAGATTACGAGAGGTTTCTTCGCTATGCCGAGGAAGAACTTCCAGAAGGTTTCAAGGTGATGCATTTCAAAAATCACCCCGGTCATCATTTCTTTGTTGCCAGGATAGTCGGCAAGCCAAGGATCTGTTTCGAAGAAGATCATCTGAGACGTTTTCACGGATTTCCGTATATTGCAGGGATCGATCTTTTCGTTCTGGATAATGCGTGCACCGATCGCAATCGCGAGCGGTACAAGTCTAAGGTCGCCGAATTCGTGCTTACCGTAGCGGACAATATTGCGGACGGCAATGCGGAAGGAAATGAAGTTGAGGAAATGCTTTCCCAGTGTGAGTCATACACGGGAAGACGTATAGACAGAAGTCTTGCGGGAGAAGATCTTCGTGTGTTCATGTACGGGATCGTCGAAGAACTGTTTGCATCGATTCCCGATGAAGAATCGGATGCACTGGTTCAGATGATGCCTTTCGGAATGTACGGAAACGAACTGTATATCCCGAAAGAGTATTATAATGAAACGGTAAGGCTTCCCTACATGAATACGACAATGCAGGTGCCGCTTTGTTATGATGCCGTGATGAGAAGAAAGTTCGGAAACTACATGCAGATCCACAAGAAGTGGGACGGTCATGATTATCCGTTCTTCTACGGCCAGCATGAACAGCTCCTCGCGGTGCTTGATTTTGAATTTCCGGCATACAAGGCGGGGCCGGAAGATATAGTTCGCCCGGATCGCACCGGTAATGACGGCGAAGGCCCGGAGGATATAGTTTTCCTGCCGTTTGCCGCAAAGCACTGGAAGTATATGGAAAAACTTTACAGGCATTATGCGGCCGACAGCAGATACCGTGTTCATGTTGTTCCGATCCCGTACTATTACAAAGCGTGGGACGGTGTGCTTGAAAAAGAGGTATTTGCCCCGGAAGATTATCCTGCCGATATCCCCGTGGAGGATTACACACAGACGGATCTTGAACGTATGCATCCCGCAAAGATCATAATCCAGAACCCGTTTGACGAATGGAATACGGTATATTCCGTTAAGCCTCAGTTCTATTCCAAAGTGATCAGACAATACACCGACGAACTCGTATATATCCCGTTCTTCATAACGGATGATTTTACGAAGGAGAACGGTCCCGAATACAGGAACACGGATCATTACGTATGCATGCCGGGAGTGATAAATGCCGATACGGTCATTCTTCCGACGCAGCAGCTCAAGACAGTCTATATCGAAAGACTCGCCGAGTTTGTCGGTTCGGATGACACAAACGTTATCGCGGCACTTGACGGCAGGATACGCGTGTCTCCCGAACTGGTATATAAAGATGTTCCCGTTAAAATGTCCGAAGGCGGAAAGACTCTGATATTCTTTACTACAGTCAGCTTCCTTGCCGAAAACGGAAAGTCCGGGATCGACAAGATAAATAAGACTATA
>JAEEGL017321092.1_pt1 | contig 11990 bp, 7 predicted proteins | sample 9134231 | NCBI WGS metagenome assembly JAEEGL01 (sample SAMN16246548, study PRJNA631951) | gut metagenome | biome: gut microbiome; feature: rumen; material: fiber-attached | host: Bos | place: Iran: Karaj | collected 2018-10
CCTGAAACTCGAATACGTATGTGATTGGGATGTCCATAAGTGTATGTGGATGCCGAGCGGCGCCCACTCAGGTTGCCTATTTGTTTCCTGCTGCGAGGCCGTTCTGCACCATATAGTCGTAACTCATCTGAAGTGCCTTGTACATTTCAGTGTTGCAATAGTCAAGTTCGACGATTACGGCATCCACCTTTTCTGGCATGTTGGCCACTATGTCCTTGATTGGCAGTTTTCCAGTGCCTAGGGGCATCATGTCCGCCTTTATGTCAAGAAGACCATTGTTCATGCCTGCGTTTTCCACATTCTGCGTGAATTCGCCGTCTTTTATGTGGAGCAACACGGTGCGGCCCGCGAAGGGTTTCATCATCTCCACCGCGTCTTCCCTGCCCAGGTTGGTGGCCCAGAACGTGTCGATTTGGAATTGCACATCGGGGCACATTTCCGCGTAGATTTCGTACTTGATGCGGCCGTCAATCCTGTCGAATTCCCAGTAGTGGTTGTGCTGGAAGAGTTTGAAGCCGTTGCGGCGCAGGATTTCGCAGTTCTTGTTAGTGAGTTCGGCTGTGCGCTTGATTGCGTCCATGTCCTTGAAGTCATTGGGACCATAGCCGCAGACTACTCTGTCCAGGCCAAGGGATTCCGCCAGTTCCATGCATTCGCCAACGTTGTTCTCCCGTACCCATGGTGAATGTGACGAGTATATCTTCATTCCCAGGTCTTCCACTAGTTTCTTCAGTTCGCGTGGCCTTAGTTCGAAGAAACCAGCAGGTTCCACGCCCTTGTAGCCAATCTCCGCCATCTTTTCAACCACTGAGCGCAGTCCGTCCTTCGCGGAATAGGCACGCGCTGAATAAAGTTGTACCGAAAGGGGCCTCAATGCTGTTTTTTCCATTCTTCAATTCTCCTGTTGTTGGATGGTGACTTCAAGTCAAATCGCCATAATTTAATGCAATTTGCGATTATGAAAGTATGTACAGACAAATTTTACGAAATTCAACAAAAGGGTCTTCTTTAATAGAATCAATGACTCAATTGTAAGTTCTATGCTGGTGTTGGTAAAAAATCAATAGGTTCTATGCTGGTATTATAAAAGTGAGGCTCTAGCCGCTTTTACTGCTTGAAAAGATATTTCCTTTAAATTAAAATAGGCTCGAAATCATTTGAAAACTATGTAAAGATGGCGAAAAAAGAACCAGCATAGAACTTTGTGATTTATGCCAGCGACATTTAAAAACGAGCAGGTATATGTGATTCTGCGGAACAAGATACTCAATGGTGAGTTATCCGATGGAAGCCGTTTGCCTCCAGAGGAGCAACTGGCCCGCGAGATGAATGTGGGGCGAATCACATTGCGCACTGCTCTGAAGCGCCTGGAAAAGAAGGGAATGCTTCGCCGAGTACGTGGTCAGGGTACGTTCATTTCCATTAGCAACAAGCCTCAAGGCGGCTTGGAAACTGGCGTGCAAAATGTGACGGACTTGCCAATTCCACATCATATAAAGCACAAATTGCTTGTTCTTGTGCAGCCTGAATATATCAACTCCAGTGGCTTGAAAATATGCACTGGTGTCGAGGCCAGGGCGACTGAACTTGGAATTGAGTATGAGGTCATGCCATTGGGTACCTTCAGAAAATGCATCCAACTTAATAGGAACATGGACTTTGTGGAGCAGAATGGCTTCACGGGCATAATCATGACAGGACATACCTACCTGGGCAATGAGCCTGAACTGGAATACATACCCAAAATCAAGATTCCGTTCATACTGCCGTTTCCATCTGAAATGGACGAATTTCTGGGGTGTTTGCTAACATTCGATTCGCCTATGCGCCCTGCAATGTTCGCCTCTCTACACTGGTTGCGTGAGTGCGGGCACAGGTACATAGCATTCATAGGACCCAAAGGCGCTCAAGATCTGCATTCATTTAGCGAAATAGAATACAGGTACCTCTCCGACTCTGATGAACCTCTTTTTATATGCGCACAGCCAGACTTTGAGGAGATAAGAAGCGCGTTGCAGGATTTTCTCAGGCATTCCCGCGCTACGGTCATCTTCTGCTACAATCCCTTCTATGCCTTGGCGGTCATGACGGCCTTGAAGGAGATGAACAAAAACGTGCCAGATGATATTTCCGTCATTGGATACTCCTACAATGAACAGACGTTGCTGAATTGCAATCCCCCGATTGCTGGCATTGACTTGAAATTGGTGGAACGTGGTCGCGCGGCGGTGGAATATCTGTTCTTTAACCAGGATAGACCGCCGCAGATCGGCTTTTCGCTTCTCAAACATCCAAGCGTGAAAATCATTAATCCAGAGGAATAAAGAATGAGACGACATTTGCTTTTGTTGATGGGCATGATGACAGCCCAATTCTGCATTGGGCAGATTTTAAATGAACTATGCATCCCCTGCATTGCGCCAGTTAAACTAGATGGTGTGATATCCTTTGGCGAATATGATTCCGCGACGCGTTTTGAATTGAGGACTTCCGCAGACAAGTCACCGAAAGCCGCAACCCAGGTCTGGATTGGGCATGATAAGAAATATCTTTACACGGCATTCGAGTGCCTGGAGCCTGACGTGAAGAGGATGAAGCGGGCCTTTCATCATTCCGAGGAACGGGACTTGAACATCTGGCTGGATGACTGCGTGGAAATCTTCCTCAGCCCTACAGGCTCCGCGATGGAATACATCTACCATTTTATCGTAAATGCCGATGGCGTCATTTATGATGACTTCAAAGGCAACACCAACTACAACAGCGCAATCAAGACAGCGACTATGGTGCATAAGGACCGCTATGTGGTGGAGACGGCAATCCCACTCTCGGATATAAATGCGGCATCAGTCTGCGGCGCGGATTTATGGCGCTTCAATCTGGGGCGTGAACGCAGGGCAGGGGAGGATGAGTACACCGCCACAAATCCAGGCGAAGGTGGTTTTGCGCATCATAACCGTATGCGCCCCATTCGTCTGGCTTCCGAAAATGCCGTGCCTGGCTTCCGCGTGGAGCAGGTGTCTGGGGGGCCAAATGGCAAATTGAAAATGCACAATGCGCCAAATGACATGAAAACAAGGAAAGTGACAGGGCATCTTCTTGACAAGAATGGCGCGGAAATGAAACAATTCCAATTGGAACTTGGCGAAAAGAAGCCGATTGACTTTGACTTCAGCACACGTTCCTCTGGCGGCGATGCAGTGAAACTTAAGTTGGAGGTGTCTGACGAAAAGGGAACTTTGGAATACCGCAATGTGTATTCACTTCTCATACCAGAATACAAGGTCAAGGCAATCACACGCAGAGTGGAACACCCTCTGTTTCATGAGTTGCTTAGTGACGCCAAACCAAGGCAGTATCCGTTCAACGGCTGGCTGTGGGATCCTGGGCTGCCTCCTTTCACAAGTTTGCCAGTTACGTTCTCAGCCCTGCAATATGGCTGGCGCTATGACGGAGATGCATTGCTAAAGGAAATCGGCGACTGCAAATGGGCCGTATGCTATAATTCAGTCTTGTTGAAAAGATTGAAGGAAAACAAAAAATATTGGAATCTCTCAGGTGCCCCGAAGATTTTGATGATACCCAGAGTGTTGGATTCTGATTTGCCTGATGGACAGAGCCATGGGATTTACGTCTTGCCAGCAGTGCAGAAGAGATATATGGAGATACTTCAGGATTTGGAGCAATATCGCCCGCGGCTGGCTGCCATCGCAATCGGCGATGAAATCAGCGAACATACGGAACTGGAACTTATACGCTATGCGGCAAAAAGACCTGATAACCCAGATGTGCAGGCAATTGACCGTAAAATCAAAGAGCGCTACGGGCGTGGCAAATACGGCATTCCAAAAGAGAGTGAGCGCGATCCGCTGGCATTCATCGCTTACCGTCGCTACCTGAACGAGGAGTTGATTGCTTTCTACCATAAAATCTATAAGACCATTAAGGGCAAATATCCAGAATTGCTGGTCATTTCCGATGATATGATTGACGGGCAGAATCCAATCTATGCGCTTTCTGACTGGGCTGGTTCATTCGACGTGGCGACTCGGCAACTCTATCCCTCACAGAACCCGAATGTGGACAGTTTTGGATTCTGCGTGAAATACATGCGGGATTTGACAGGGGCGGAGGCACTCTGGCCCTGCTCGCACGTTGAGGAATATGGCGCAAGTTTCACTCCCTCTGAAGTGCTGGATGAATTATCCGCGACAGTACGCTGCGGTGCCAACGGCTCCCACTACTATCTCGCCGACACGCGTGGGCGGCGCTCGGGCATCAAGTATCTTCACAATGACTATTTCGGTGCGCCTGACCGTTTCCAAGTGGAACGGGACGTAAACAGACTGCTGTTCAGCATGCCGCCTTTGAAGTTTCCGAAAGCCGACTGCGCCATATTCAGTTCAAGCGCGTCATTGCAGTCACATCCCGTGTGGGCGATTCGTGGCAGGCCGCAGAGGGACTTGCACCTTCATGGATTTCTTGCATTCGGCGCAGGTGTATGGTACGATTTCATCAATGAGCATACCTTGAAAAATCTTAAGTCATACAAATATGTTGTCAGTGTCGAAAACCAGTATGTGGACGGTAAGACGGTAAATGCTTTGAAGGACTATGTTGCTTCAGGCGGCACGTTGCTTTTGCTGAATCACGAGGCCTTGCTGAAATCCCCAGAGGGCGATGCCAACGACACTGCATTCCTTGGAATCGCGGAGCGCGGACGGGCATCTGGCGTCAGTCACATAAAGTGTGGCAAATATACGTTGCCACTGGGCGGTAATTCCGCCTGGATCCTTTCTCCCGCAAAGGGCGCTGTGGTTGGGGCAACCTATTCCAATGGTAAACCAGCCGCAATTGAAAACTGCGTTGGGAAAGGCAAGGTAATAACATTCGGCTTCTGCCCCTGCTCTTCAAAATTGGCGGGAAATCAAAAGTGGAAAGAGTTCTTCCTGGATTTTGCTGCCAATTGCGGCGCAGTCACGGAACAGCCTATTTGGCGTTTCCGTCTGCCAGAGGACATCATCAAAAGAAGTCCCGAGCCCAGTGGAATATGCCTCACTGGCAACGCGGGGTACTGGCGCAAATTCCAATTCAAGGAGCAGATTGGAGGCAATGTGAACGGTGGCTATTCGCTGTCGCCAGCACCATCCGCAGGAGATAAAGATGGAATGATTCCATTCTCAAAAGGACGTCTTACTGACCGTTACCGTGCTGTCAAAGGCGCAAGCGTCGCACTGGAGAAAAGCAAATTAAGAGATTGGGCAGATACTTGGAACAATGCTAAGCAGGTCACAATTACGGTCAAGTTTGATGAGGCAGTCCGTTTCAGCGCAATAAGGTTCTATCTTCGCGGAAAGTATGGCCATGCAAAAGTCACTTCGGGAAAGAGCGAATGGGTGTTCCCGCAGCAGGATGTAACGGCGCTTACTGCCGAGGAGACAATGAAGTTGCCTGACGCTGTCTCTGCTAGTGAAATCAACATCAAGTTTGAGGATGTAGAAGGAAGATTTGACATAGGTGAAATGGAGATTTGGGAGTAAATCAAAACACATCAAAGAGAAGAGGAAATGATTATGAAAAAGCCAGTTTCAAGAAATCATAGAAGACAGTTTTTCACACTCATTGAATTGTTGGTTGTGATAGCAATCATTGCTATTCTAGCGGCGATGCTTCTGCCTGCCTTGAGCAAGGCGAGGGAAAAGGCTCGCTCGATTTCTTGCACCAGCAACCTGAAGCAGCAGGGTCTTGCGTTCAATATGTATAGCAATGACTATGATGACTATTTCCCTGTGGCCTGCTATCCAAGCGGAAACGGCAACGTCGCCAGCAAATACTGGACTAATCTTCTAGGTAGTAGTAGCAGTTCATATTTGGGCGCCAACAGTATGGCATTTGTGTGCCCGTCAGGAAAATTGCACTCAAGTTATACATGGTCCGCGACGGGACTTAACAATGGCTGGACATGGAGTTTCCCATCGTATGGGTATAACTATGTCTGGCCAGGTGGCGCACGTCGCGGCGGCGATGTCTCCGACCCAGGCAAAAGCAAGCCCTATACACGACAGGAGGTCACATTACCGACCACACTGATACTGACTGCGGACTGTGTGAACACTCAACTCCAATACGGATTCTATGCAATGTACTGGCAGTCCTCCACCAGCACCCAGGGGCAATTGTGGCCATGTCATTCCGCAAGCAGCAATTTCCTCTATTCCGATGGACATTGCGGTAATGTGAAAGGAGTGGGAATGGAGACGCGGGCGGCAGTCGATGCAATATATGCAAAGGTGGCGGAAGGAAAGCCCTTTGATGTGAACAACGCATGGCGCGGCGGCCTTGAAAATTGAAATTGTCTCTATAAATTTCTAAATTATTTCGCTCTTGGGAATTTTTAGTTAATGCTTTAGAGAGTGACTTTCAATGAACATAACGATTGAGCAGAATGACTGGCGGCTTGTGCAGCAGGCCATAGATCAGGTGTCGGAGGCGGGTGGCGGTTGTGTCACTGTTGCCACCCGCATCACGGATTCACATACCATTTTCATGAAGAGCAACGTGAGACTGCACCTGGAGAACGGTTGCGGCATATTCGGCTCCGCAGATTATCACGACTATGTGGATTTCAGGCCTGACGAACTGGGCGGACTTGCCCCCGAAAAGAGTAACTGTACACTGGTCGCTGGTCTCAACGCCAGCAACATCGCAATCACTGGCGCGGGCACTTTGGAATGCCCTGGCGTAAAATTCTACGATGAAAACAGCAAGGGCTATGGCGGCAGGTTTTTCACCAAACCGCCCACGCCAAGGCCCAGGATTTTGCATCTGGTGAACTGCAATGACGTGCTGTTGACGAACTCCCTATATCTGAATTCCCCATGCTGGACAATATGGCTCAGCGGATGCGTTAGAGTTACTGTGCGAGGCATACGTATTGAGGGCGACCAGCGCATGATTAACAACGACGGCATCGACATTGACTCATGCCGCGACGTGACTGTGGCGGACTGCCACATACGCACGGCGGACGACTGCCTGGTGCTGCGGGCGATGCCAAGAGCAGGCCAGGGCACCAGCGTTTGCGAGAATGTCACCATTTCAAACTGTGTGCTTGACAGCGCCTGCCAGGGCATGCGCATAGGCTGCCCCAGCGACGGCGTCATCCGCAATTGCCGCATCACGGGGCTTGTGCTGAACTGCCCAGGCAACGGCATCGTTGTCAACAATCCCAGGCGCTATCTGCGGGAGGGCACCAACGGCTCCATGGATTTGAGCAATGTTACCGTGTGCAATGCCTCTATCAAGTCGCAGGGCAATCCGTTTCGCATTGACGTGGAAGAGGGCATCTGCCTGAAGGGTGTCAGGGACATTGTGTTTGACAACGCTTATCTTGAATCACCTCAGCCCTGCGTGTTTACGGGCTCAACTGAAACGCAACTTGAGAACATCACGCTGCGCAATTCACGCTGGGTGCAGACCGCTCCCTGCGAGAATATGCTGGTCGTCCACAATTGCAGCCGCTTTAGGCTGGAGAACTTTGAACTGGACAAAGACTAATTGCTAGACGTGATGTCCATGTGCATAGAATCCATATTCATAAGCAAAGGGGCATCAACTTCGCTTATGAGATTTTGTAAAACAAGGCAATGTTCAAGTAAAGGTATGCCATGAATGTAATGAGGACTAGATTATATGGCTTAGTGGCCTGACAAAAATAAACTCTTTGGCTTGCCAGAAGGCCAAAACTCTCTTTGTGACTTTCAGCCAAGTCCCATTTCACTGGCAAGTTGAGAAATACGCATCTGCGAAAGTCCTGTTATAGAGGCCACATCGCTGTGCTTCATGCCTTGATTGTGTACGGTTGGCGGGGGTAGCCAGCGCGACCCGCGCTGGAGAACCACTACTTTCCAGCGCGGGACGCGCTGGCTACCTCCAATCGTACATCTTGAACAGGGCGGCCACGATTTCGGCTTCGGTCATGGCGGGGGACATGCCATACTTGATTTATTGTTTTGTTCCTGCCACATATTTTCCGTTGCAGGTAACAAGCAAAGGAAAGTGCTTGTAAGTTAGCTTGACGAGTTCATTGTTGTCAGTTCGTTGCAGAAGAATCGCGTAGAATTCCTCATAACCTTCCTCGTCAGGTTCAAGTCCATTGTCAGTTTCGTAAGAAGTGTCCTTGATAGCTTGAAACACTGCTTGTCCATCAAATTCAACCTGCAAAATTGCATTTGGATTGTTTTTGAGAAAACGATAAAGTTTCCCGATAGTGTTTTGTTCTTTTTCAGTAAATTTCTTGGCTTTCGTCCCTTCGTTACTTAGTAAAAGTTATGGGATATCTGTGACTATTTTTCACAAATTGCAAAGCAATTGGAATATGCTTATGAGCAGATTGGCGATGGGGATACGGTTGCACTATATTTACCGCGTTTTCGCAACGATGCCAGAGGAAATGCATTTGCACAAGCTGGCATAGAAGAAGCAAAGCGCAAGGGATTTGTAAGGGGACCGATAGAAGTTTGGTTTTCAGATAAGACAAAAATGGAATTTTAGAGGAGGCAAAATACAATGGGCGGTTTGTTATGTTTATGCGGCAATGGAATGAGCGATATTTCCTATCCTTCAGAGAATATTGCGGAAATCTATACAAGGGAGGACTTTGAAAAGGCGGCCTCCAAACAAATGGAGTTAGTTGACCTATCGGACTCAAATCAGGAATACTGGTATTGCCAGATATGCCAAAGACTTACTGTCATTGACAGAAAGTCGGGAAAATACAAATGTAGTTATTCCAGAAAAACACTTCCAGGGACAATTATGTTTGAAAACGTGAAGGACTGGCAGGAACTCTTTTATTGGGGTGACAAGGAGTTCTTTGATGCCATTGAAGATACGGAGCATGTCACAGTAGGTGAATTCCTAGAGTTGCATCCGCCACGCTACTTGGTGCGGATTTCGCCTGACAGGACAATTGCACACATATTTAAGCCATGTGATAAGGAATATCTGTTCAGTTATGTCCTTGATCCAAAGCCTGATTTCAAAGAGGAAGGATAACTTCTTGTAGCAGCCTAACGGAGGAAAGTCAATGTCAAGACTTGGTTGTTTATGTGGAAATGGAATGAGTAATTCCACTGTGCCTTCGGATTCAATTGCTGAAATATACAGCAGGGATGACTTTGAGAAAGCAATGGCTGTAAAAATGGAGTTGATTGACCTATGGGATGAAAATCAGGAATACTGGTATTGCCAGAAATGCAAAAGAATTACTGTCATTGAAAGGAAAACTGGACTGTATGTTTCCAGTTACTCCAGAAAGGTATTGGATGCGCCAATTCAACCAGAAGCCATTCAAAATTGGCAGGAACTGCTTTTTTGGCGTGACAAGGAATTCTACGATGCCATTGAGGAAAAAGAGCACATTACTGTAGGAGACTTCCTTAAGCTGCATCCATCCCGTTATCTTGCTAGGGTGTCTCCTGATAAGACTACAGTACATGTATTCAATCCCGAAACACAGGCATATCTGTTTAGCTATGTTCTTGATCCCAAGCCAGATTTCAAGGAAGACGAATAGGTCGTTTATGTAGTGCCCTTACTGGGCTGCTTGGTACGATGCATATTGAGCGGCCCTACAGGCTACATCCGAAACAAGGCGGCCACGATTTCGGCCTCGCTCATGGCGGGGGACATGCCATACGCGACAAGCACATCGTGGTCGTTCTTGTGGTGTGCGGCCCGCAACTCCTGTGGCATAACCAGCGGGTCGTACAAGTCAGCCAGGGATGAATCGGGGTATTTTGCTCTTGCGTCCAGAATCGCCTGGGCATTGGCTGCAATCACCGCCTTCTGCGCCTCGGTCACATCAGGCCAGGGGAAGTTGTTGTAAACGATGTCCTTGCTGTAGCGGTAATCGCTTTTCAACCTGCCGCAGACCACCCTTGTCCAGGCGTTGTGCACAAGCGAGGTCAGCACTCCAAAATGATAGAGCGTCGCATTGGGGATTATGAAGACAAGATCGCTGCATAGCACCCCAGGTTGCATAAAGCCAATTGGAATGTATATGCGTTTTTCTGATGAGACTTTTGGAATTAAAATGCAATTTCCCTTCGGCATATTCTCCACGTGGAAACGTGTTGGCCTTTCAGCCAGTTTTCTGGTGCCTTCGCTTTTACTTGCCAGGCGGAATTCCCTTACTTTTGCTACCTTCTCCATACAGTGTGGCATGGAGCGAAGCTGTGCGGGAGTGCAGTCTCCAAGCCACAGGCACCAGCGGGGCCGGTTGTTGATGAATTCGTCGGAGCCGTACCAGGGATGGAAATACTGGGCTGCGGCGGGTTCCAGTTTCAGAAACTCCAGTTTTTTTTCTTCGGTGAAAAGGTAGTTCCCACCGTCTATGGGCTTGTTTCCGATTCCGATTTCAGGCACATCGCAGCGTGGATGCTGGCGCGATTCGATGAACACGTCTGCCGCGTCAATGAGATATGGGTTGATATGGCGGCATTCAATGCAGGTTCCATTGTCGAATATGAATGGTGGCACGGGATTTGGCGCACTTGAGAATCCCACGATCACGCAGTGGACATGCGCCATTCTCTTGCTTTCGCTGTTCCATCGGAATGTGCGGTGGGCAAAGTCAATGTGAATTCCAAAGTCCTTTATGAGGTCCTTCCAAAGGTCCGCCACCTGCCCGCCCTGGCAGATGGAATTGGTGGAGACAAAGGCGGCGCGTATGCCAGTTCCCTTCATAAGTTCGGCTGCCTTGCGGTACCAGCCGCACACGTAGTCCAGGTTGCCAAGATTGCGCCACTTTGAACCAAACACATCCAGCAGATCCTGTTTCTGCTCCGCATTCATCATGCGGGCACCGATAAAGGGCGGGTTGCTTATGAGGTAGATTTCACCAGGGGCGGGAGCGTCTTTCAGCAGCAGTGCCCAGTCCATCTGCAAAGCGTTGCCCTCCTGGATGCCGGGGTATGCCTTCAGAGGGAGATATGTACCATTGCAGGAGAGCAGTTCCAGCGTCTCATTGAACATCTGGCTTTCCGCAATCCACAAGGCTGTGCGTGCAACTGCCACAGCATAGTCGTTGATTTCAAAGCCGCGGAACTGGGAGAGGGACACCTTAATCGTTGTGTTGCCCGAATCACCCAAGTCAATGTTCGTGTGTCTATGAACCAGCTCTGCCAGAACCTCGTTCTCCAGGCGGCGGAGCGAAATGTAGGTCTCCGTAAGGAAGTTGCCCGAGCCGCAGGCTGGGTCGGCAAAGGTCATGGACGCCAATTTGTCCTGGAATGCAAGAAGCGCGTCGCGATATTCCTTGCTCTCTCTTGTGAGCTTGCCTTTTTCCCAGCCGAAGCCAGCAGGACGTTTGGCGCGGATGGCCTCCAGCTCATTGTGCAGCCTGTCCAGGAACAGTGGGTCAATGACCTTGTGAATGTTCTCCACGCTGGTGTAGTGCATTCCTGCGGCTCTGCGGCTTTCGGGATTAAGCGTTGATTCAAACACAGCGCCGAATATGGCGGGGCTTATGCCAGACCAGTCGAAGTCGCCGCTGGCATTCTCTAGTAGCAGTGTCTTCAGTTCAGGCGTGAATGGCGGCACCAACGCATCCTGCTCCTTGAAAAGACCGCCATTCACGTATGGAAAGGCGGCCAGCTCTGGTTCCAGATACGGGTCTCGTTTTTTCTTGGGCGTATCAAGCACCTCAAACAATTTAAGCAGTGCGGAGCGGATATCTCTGGCCTCGAAGCGGGCAAGATAGTCATGGAATGCTGTGTGCCCCCCGAAAAGCCCCGCGGTTTCGGCGTAGAGGCAGAACACCTGATGCACACAAAGCATGTTCAGGGAGCGCAACGTCGCGGGTGTGTCGTTGCCATAGCTTGCCAGCAGTCCATCGTAGAGTTTGCCTACCACCTGGCCTGCCTCAAGGGAAAGTTTATTCTCCTTTAATGGCCCCTGACTTGCATTGTCCACAAGGAAGGCCAGAC
>JAEEGL010155489.1_pt1 | contig 11989 bp, 11 predicted proteins | sample 9134231 | NCBI WGS metagenome assembly JAEEGL01 (sample SAMN16246548, study PRJNA631951) | gut metagenome | biome: gut microbiome; feature: rumen; material: fiber-attached | host: Bos | place: Iran: Karaj | collected 2018-10
CAATCATAATGGAAGACGGAGGCCCTGTGTTCTTTACCCAGCAAAGAGCAGGTCAGAACATGAAGAGCTTCAAGATCTATAAATTCAGAAGCATGTACAGAAACGCTGAATCTCAGTTTGAGCGTATGCAGGCTCAGAATGAGCAGACAGGCCATGCATTCAAGATCAAGAATGACCCTCGTATCACCCATGTTGGAAAATTCATCAGAAGATATTCAATAGACGAACTTCCGCAGCTCTTCAATATCATTAAAGGCGACATGAGCATCGTCGGACCGAGACCTATTCTTTACCACCAGATGGAAGAGTGCAACGGCTTTGAAAAGCAGCGCCTCATTGTAAAGCCAGGTCTTACCTGCTATTGGCAGGTATGTGGCAGAGCAAAGATCAAGTGGGACAAATGGGTAGAGCTTGATCTTCAGTACATCGAAGACATGAGCATTGCAAAAGACATTGAGCTGATTCTCAGGACTTTCCCGGCCGTGTTTGGTAAGGACGGAGCATATTAATAAAAAATGAACATATGGACTGTGCGGCAAACGCTGCACAGTCTTTTCTTTTGCATAATTACATAAAGTTCTTAAGGCTTTCTTAAGATTGGCGAAAAGAGGTTTACAGTTGAAAGAGCTTATGCTATCTTTGATTCGTTGGTTTTCAATACCACATTCTGCCTTTTTGGCAAATTGGTACTTAAGATGCATCTGATGCATTTGTTCTAGTCGAAGTATCGATTTATCTCATTTGTTAATCTGCAGTTAACTATCATTTATTGTTGGTGAAAAAAGGAGGTGTTATACTTTAAATGAACGAAGAAACAATTGATCTTGATCATAAGTCAAGACTGGATTGGCATTCCGGGTTCGAAGGTGGGTTGAGGCTCAGCCTTAGAAATTACGCTTATGACATTGAAATTGAAAGAGAGCATTATTTATCTAGCGAACCATTAAGAATTGATTTTTTGATCGTTAAGAAGAACACGGATGCGATTATTGACAATGCTATTGGAAGAGGCTTTCTGGGGCATAATCTAATTGAATATAAAAATCCTTATGATGAGCTAAACGTTGATGTCTTGTGGAAAACAATTGGATATGCAACTATATATAAAAGCTTTGGTGAAAATGTAGATAAAATAAAAATTACAGACATTACAATATCTATATTCAGAGCAATAAAACCGGTAAAACTGTTCAAAGAACTTGCAGATGGTGGTAAAACCATAGCGCAGGAGTATCCGGGGGTATATATTATAAAGGGCATTATAGATATACCTGTCAGGGTTATAGTTACAGATGAACTAAAAGATAGAAAGTTAATGGCTTTCTCAGTAATGTCTCAAAATGCTACAGAGCAGGATATACGTCAGTTTGTGCAAGACGCTAGTATATTGAAAGAACCTGGGGATAGAAGAAATGCTGACGCTGTCCTCCAGATAAGCGCAAATTTGCATGGAGAATTGTATAGTAGATTGAGAGGAGATGATGCTATGTGTGAAGCACTTAGAGAACTTATGGCAGATGATTTAAAAGAAGCAGAAAGCAAGGGTATAGAGAAAGGTATAGAGAAAAGAGATTACCAGAAAATAATGGAAATGCTTAAAGATGGCAAAACTCCAGAAGCAATTGTTGAGTTTTGCAAATATCCAATGGAACAAGTGTTAAAGGTTCAGAATGAAATGCTTGTTCAGAGATAATGCTGAAATAATGTAAGATAAGCGAAGCAGAAAGCGTAGATTTGATACAAAATCTACGCTTTTTTCTATGACAAAGTACTAGATATAGACTATAATAATACTATGTAATAATGGCCTTGGTATACAGTTTACCTATTCTCAATGGCAGATAACGGAGAGCTATGTTTGCTAATCAATTACTTAGAGATATAAAAGACAGCATCCCATTTAGGACAATTATGTATCCTATTGGAAGTTATAAGTTTAATAAATACAACCGAGAGTATCTTAATTCAAAATACCCAGAGATGATCATGAATCTAAAGGAGAAATATCGTGGTAATAGATGTTTTATCATAGGAAATGGACCAAGCCTTAAGGCTTCTGATTTGGACATGATTGCCGGAGAATTCTCTTTTGGCGCAAATAAAATTTACAACATCTATGATAAAACAACATGGAGGCCAACATTCTATATCTGTATGGACAGCATGTCTATTGCTGAAGAGATCGCAAATGAGTCAGATAAAATTCAGGCGGATTACTGTTTCATCAACTGGCAGCAGCATAAATGTTTTGAAGGAGATACAAGAATCTATTTTTGTAATGCCAACCCAAGGTATGTGATAAATATATGGGGTGATGATAATGTAACTTTCAGTACGGATTGTGCAAGGGTGATAGATAATGCAAGAACAGTGACGTATACAGCTATTCAGCTTGCGGCATACATGGGGTTTAATGAAATCTATCTCTTAGGAGTTGATGCTAACTATCCGTTCTACAGAGACAGGCATGGGCGTAAACATGGTACAGATGCAACAGAGGCACATTTTATGAATGGCGGATATAACCGTATAGATTACATGGTAAAAGAAACTAATGAAAACGGATATCGTGTAGCAAAAGAATACGGTGATACTCATGGTGTTCGAATAGTGAATTGTACCAGGGGCGGAAAACTTGATGTTTTTGAAAGAGAAGACCTTGAAAAAGTTTTACAAAGAGGATATTGAATGATACCCAAAATAATACATTATTGTTGGTTCGGAGGTGGACGTCTACCTGAGCTTGTTACAAAATGCATGGATAGTTGGAAAGAAATGCTTCCGGAATATGAAATTCGCAGATGGGATGAAAGTTGCTTTGACTGTAATATTTCGAACTATGTAAAAGAGGCTTACGCTTGTGGCAAGTGGGCTTTTGTATCTGATTATGCAAGGTTCTATATCCTGGAGAAGTATGGCGGTATCTACTTTGATACTGATCTTGAACTCATAAGACCAATAGATGATATTTTAGATGGTGGCAATTTTCTGGCGGCAGAAAAGCGTTACTATCCAGATAAGGATTCATTGTTTTGGAACAGGAAAGTCAGCTGTAAAGGCATTGGCAATGCGATTAATCCGGGATTGGGAATCGCTGTAACGGCGCACAATCCTTTGATCAAAGCGATATTGGAACAATATGATAATGATCATTTTTTGCGTAGTGATGGCAGTATAAATGATGAAACTATAGTAGATAAGCTTTTACCTATTTTTATAAATAAAGGCTATGATCCATTTTTGGATGAAGTTCAGAATGTTGAAGGATTTAATATTTTTCCGGCTGATTATTTTGGAGGGATAAATAACGAAACGCGTGAAGAAGAATTAACTGCCAACACACGAGCAATTCATCACTATAATGCATCGTGGGCAAGTAGCCTGGATAAATTGGTGATAGCGATTCATAAAGTGTTTAAGGGAAAAGGAAAAATTGTTTTTTTTGTAGGGATGGTAATAAGCTCCCCGTTATCTATAATGGCAAGAAGTAAGAAAGATGGATTTCCTGGTGCGCTTAAGTATTATTTCAGGAAAGTATTTCTGCATAAAAGGTAGTATGCATGGGAAGAAAACTCTTTATCAACAATGTTTCTAAAATAGGAGCAAAGGCTGGGAATAAGGCTAAATCTGACATTAATAGAATTCTAAAAAAAGAGGGCTTCTGTGAAATTAACGTAAACTATAGATTTCATGTTCCGGCTGTTAAGAATAATTTGAATGCATTAGAAGCAGCTATCGTGTTGAATAAGGTGAAACTTGGTAAAGATGATCTTTTATGTATTCAAGTCCCGTCCTGGTATGGAAGAATGTATGATGAATACATTTTGGGATTACATCGTAAGATAAAATTCAAGTTGATGGTAATCATCCATGATATTGAAAGACTTAGGCAAACTGAGCGGTATAATGATGAGTATTGCCGGGTGGAATTGAGCATACTCAAGGATGCGGATGTTCTAGTATGTCACAATGATACTATGAAGGCATACCTATCAGATCAAGGCATTTCAAATGATAAAATTATATGTTTGGGAATTTTTGATTACATGTTGGATAGAGAGGTTAATGCGGATGATGATGCTGATATGAATGAAGTAATTATAGCAGGAAACCTTTCTCCGAAGAAAAGTGGATACATATATTCATTAAGTGCCAAAAACGAAGAAAAAATAAAGTACAACATGTATGGTTATGGATTTGAAGGAGTGAATAGTCAGCCGTTAAAATACTGTGGATGTTTTCCAAGTGATGAGATACCATATGTAATTTCCGGAAGATGGGGATTAGTGTGGGATGGAACATCATCTGATGCTATTGAAGGGGTGTTTGGCAACTATTTAAGATATAATAATCAACATAAAGCATCTCTCTATCTGGCAGCTCAAAAACCTATTATTATTTGGAAAGGAGCAGGGCTTGCTAGTTTTGTTGAGGAAAACAAAGTTGGCTTTTGTGTGGACAATTTAAATGAGATACCAGAGAAGATTGCATCTATCGATGAAAATGAATATCAGGTTTTAAAGAAGAATGTGAAAAAGGTCAGTCAAAGAATAATTGCTGGATACTACGCTGAAAAAGCTATAAAAAGGGCTGTTGATTATTTGCATGATAGAGAGGCATTTTGTTGAAAATAATTATAAAAAAAGAAGAGATACATGAGTATATTTTTGTTATTTCTTACGCCATATACATTATGGTGTTAATCCTCAGTACTACTTTTTACCTTGTTAGGATTCCACACTACAGGGTTATTCTTGCGTTATGTGCCACAATCGTAATGGCGGATGAAATATTATTTTCGAAGTATAGCATTAGGAGTATTTTGCTCATGGCACTTGTGATAGTGATGGGCATCATTGAGGTTGGGGCGGATACAAAGGTTGAAATGCTTACTCTGGTTTTTGTTTATTGTGCAAGAGATAAGAATTTTGATCGATTATTCAAAGCAACTTTATATATAGATATTTTTATGCTTCTGTTTGTTATAGTATCTGCTGAAGTGGGAATAATTCCCAATTTTGTTTATCATTCAGCTCGTGGCGTTAGACATTATCTGGGGTTCAGATATGCACTTAACGCACCTGCCATTGTGTTTAATGTGATAGCTTTATATACTGTCATTCCGGAAACTAAGAAAAAGGCAGCCTCATTCCTCTTTTTGTTTTTGGCCAATATTGGAGTCTATGTCATGACTAGATCCAGGCTATCTTTTTTTCTATCTATTCTTTTGATGGTATGGAGTATCTTTATTTCTGTTTTCGGAGAGAACTCCTTCAAAAAGATTAGTGTATTATTGATCCCCTCTTATATTGCATCATGTTTAGTGAGCTTTTATTTCGCAAGCCTATATTACAAAGCCAATGAACTAACATTTATCAGAATATTAAATCAATTGTCGGATAACAGAATAAAGTATGCTGCTAACTCTTTAAAACGTTATGGAGTTAATCTCTTCGGAAATGACAAGATCCATTGGGTAGGAAGAGGGTTGAATGAGTACGGTAGGGTGACACGAGGCGTTTATAATTATGTAGACAATATCTATGTGAGAGTAGGACAACGATACGGCCTGGTGTTTCTTGGGGTGGCAATAATGTTAGCTACATTGCTTATGGCGTATTATTGGAGAAAGCAGAAATATGTATATGTAATAGTGTTGGCTTTGATTGCGTTCCACGGATTGATAGACAACCTGATTTTTTATTTGCATTACAATACTTTTTTATTACTCATAATTGTTCCTTTCTTTGATAGAACCACAGCAAATGTAAAGGAATCCGCGACTGATAAAATTGCAGTAAATATGTGAGGATGCACTTTTGAATATTTATATTTCAACTTTCTATAAAGGTTTAAATTTTGGTAGCAGACTCCAAGCAACAGCCTTGAGTTTGTATCTGGAGAAAAAAGGGCACAAGGCATATATTATTGGCAAGTTTAAGGCCCCATTTTTTTTATTAAGGCATCCAATGATCATTTTGGCAAGAGCTTTCAATTTTTTGATGCTGCCGTATAAGAGGCGTTTCTTTTTCAAAGAAGAATACATAATAACTGAAAAACGAATAGGCAGACTACAGCAGTTTGAAGATTCAAACTTGAATGTGATTGATATCACCAACGACAATCAATGGAATCGTATTTGTTCAAATAAAGCTGTTTTCGTCTCTGGAAGTGATATTATTTGGAATCCGATGCTGGGATATCCCGGTAAGTTTTTCTTGGATTTTGCTTATTATGCCAAACAGACATGTATGTCTTATGCCACTAGTATAGGGGCTAAAAAATTACCGTCAGTGTATTCGAAGGCGTATAGAAAATATTTGGGACATTATGTGGCAATTAGTACGAGAGAACATGCCGCAGCTAAGCTTATAAGTGACTATGTTAAAAGGGATGTTTACAGCGTGGTAGATCCCACAATGCTAATATCCCGTGAAGACTGGGATAAGTTTGCACAAAAGGCAGAGATAGTAGACTGTGATATTGAGTGTAAATATATATTATGTTATTTTGTCATGCATGATTCGAGATATTGGGATTATGTGAAAAAGTTTAGAGTGGCATCAGGATATAAAGTTATTGTTTTGCCTACATGTAAAGAGGATGAAAGTCTGGGATATGAGTTTATATCTGATGCAACTCCATATGAATTTATTGAACTTATAAAAAAGTCTGAGTATGTGTGTACAGATTCTCTACATGCCTCTATTTTTTCATTGCTTTATGAAAAGGAATTCTATTTAATACCGAGGATAAGGAAAGCCGAAGATGATAAATTCAATGAATTACTTTCAAAATATGGGTTAGAGGATAGGGTTGTGAATGACATAGATAACTTTTGCCTAAAAGATGAAATAGACTATGAAAACGTTAACAGGATACTTGCGGAAAACATTGCATTTTCTAAAAAATATATAGACGAGACGCTAGAGAGGTATGAAAGATGAAAGTAGTAGCATTTGTTCCTATAAAACTTAATTCGCAACGGCTTAAGAATAAGAATATATTACCTTTATCAGGAAAGCCACTCTGTTCATATATAGTTGAGACACTTTTGTCTGTTTCAGGTATTGATAAAGTATATGTATATTGCAGTGATGAAGATATAAAAAGATATATACCTGGAGGTGCGGAATTTCTTAAACGTCCGGAGAGGTTGGATGCAGATAATGTGAAAGGCTATGAAATATACTCAGAATTTATAAGTACGATAGACGCTGATGTATACATTCTTGCACATGCCACATCACCGTTTTTAAAGAGAGATTCCATAGAGAATTCGCTTAAGATGGTTACAGAAGGAGATTACGATTCTGCTTTTTCTGCAAAAAAAATACAGACCTTTGTATGGTTTAAGGGAAAGCCTCTTAATTATGATCTTGAGGATGTGCCAAGAACTCAGGATATTGAGCCTGTACTTGTTGAGACTAGCGGCTTTTTTATTTTTCAAAAGCATGTGTTTACAGAATTGAAAAGGCGTATAGGTAATAATCCATACATCTGCATGATGGATAACATGGAAGCTATTGATATTGATGAAGAAGATGATTATAGTTTGGCAGTAAAAATCATGGAAGGAGAGCATAATGAGTGAGAGACAAATTCTTATTGCCGGCCCATGTGTAATAGAAAACAGAGAAATGGTTTTGGATCTTGCAACCAAAATAAAGGAGATGGCTGAACGACAAGGATTTGATTATGTGTTCAAAGCGTCTTTTGATAAGGCTAACAGAACATCTATAGATTCATACAGAGGACCGGGAATCGAGAAAGGTCTTCAAATATTGGCTGAAGCAAAAGAGAAATGCGGCGTTCGTATTTGTACTGATATACATGAGGCATGGCAGGCTAAAGAGGTGGCAGAGGTGGCGGATATTATTCAGATTCCGGCGTTCCTTTGCAGACAGACAGATCTGATTGTGGCGGCAGCAAATACCGGTAAAACTATAAATGTAAAAAAGGGACAGTTTTTAGCGCCTCATGACATGAAATATGTTGTTAATAAAATAGAGGCTTCAGGTAATAAAGATATAATGCTCTGTGAGAGAGGAAATAGTTTTGGATACAATAATCTAATTGTTGATATGACCGGTATCGCTGAGATGAAAAAGATAGGATATCCTGTCATTATAGATGCGACTCACAGTGTGCAGAAGCCCGGTGGAAATGGTGGTTCAACCGGAGGCAATCGTGAATATGCAGAGATTATTGCAAAAGCTGCTGTGGCTGCAGGTGCAGATGGATTGTTTTTTGAAGTTCATGAAGATCCGGACAGAGCGTTATCTGATGGCCCAAACATGATCAAGTTAAATGATTTTGAGGGAATATTATCGCGAGTAAAAAGGATTTACGAAGCAGTTCGTTGAGAATGGTGGAGTACGATAATGGATAGATTACTTGAGGCAAAGCGTGTTTTTGAGACGGAAATCGAAGCACTTCAAGATTTGAAAAATGCAATTTCTGATGATTTCTTAGGCATATTGGATACCATTGTTAATTGCAAGGGAAAAGTGGTTGTAACAGGCATAGGTAAATCAGGCATTATTGCCCGAAAGGTTGCATCTACCATGGCTAGCCTGGGAACAGATGCATATTATATGCATCCTACCGATGCGCTTCATGGAGATTTGGGAATTGTATCTTCAAAAGATGTAGTAATAGTCTTTAGCAAGAGCGGTGAGACAAGAGAAGTGCTTGATATTATTCCTGCTTTAAAGCTTATAGGTGCGACTATTATTGGAATAACAAACAACAACGGGTCGATGCTGGCGAAATTATCAGATATTGTTCAGATAATGCCTAATGATAAAGAAGCATGTCATCTGGGACTTGCTCCAACAACCAGCACTACTATGCAATTGGTTTATGGAGATGCACTGGCAATTGTGACAAGTATAGTAAATGGATTTAATGATGATGATTTTGGCAAAATACATCCTGCCGGTGCTCTTGGGAAAAGAGTGACTTATAAAGTAAAAAATATTATGAAAACCGGAGAAAAAAATGCTTTCGTCAACGAGAACGTAAGTCTTAAGGATGCAATTGTTGAATTAAGCAAAAAAGGACTTGGATTAGTTTGTGTTGTTGGAAATGATATGTCACTTAAGGGGGTTATCACAGAGGGTGATATCAGAAGACAGTTAGAAAAAGAGGCAGATATTTACAGCTTCAAGGCAACGGATATCATGACTGTTAGACCTCATACGATAGCGCCAGAGGACCTGGCAATAATTGCTCTTCAAGCCATGAACAAAAACAATATATCAGCAATGCCTGTAGTTGATGGAGACATTTTGGTTGGTACAATTCGTCTCCAAGATCTTGTTAGTGCAGGGTTGGTTCTGTAGTAATGGAAAAACAAAGAGATCTACTAAAAAACACGTTGGTATTATCATTGGGTAACTTTTTTGTTAAGGCTTCCGGAATAATTATTATTCCAATACTAACAGGATGTCTTACAAAGGAGGAATATGGTCAGTATGAACTGGTAATGATATTGGCCTCTTTTTTGTTGCCCACTGTTACTTTGCAGATTCAGTCTGCTGCATTCCGATTTCTTGTAACCGAAAGAGATAAAAAAGAATATGTGCAAGAGGTGATTTCCAGCTTATATATTTTTGTGACCTCTATCGCTGCTGTTGTACTTCTGATTGCATATTTCATTATTCCTATTCAGAAGAATGATGTAAAACTTTTATCCTGTGTTTTCTTTTTTACAGATTTTCTTTTGGCAGTAACTAAACAACTGGCTAGAGGCTTGGGGAATAACAGAGATTTTTCAATTGGCGCTATGATATTTGCAGCATGCAATATGGGATTAATCGTTCTCTTTATTTCCAGATCCAGTAATCAATTTACTACGTTGCTTGTTATACTGATAATTTCCGATTGCTTAGCTATATTGTATCTATTTATTAGAATGAAGCTTTGGATGTGGATAAGACTTAGATACTTAAGTTTTGATCTATTGAAGTCAATGGTTGGATATTCGTGGCCAATGGTTCCGAATGAGCTGTCATTATGGATTATCAGAGGCTCAGACAGATTTGTATTAGCGTTCCTTGTAGGAATATCGGTAAGTGCAACATATTCTGTTGCTAATAAAATTCCCAATATAATAAATCTGGCATTGGGGGCGATGGTTCTTGCATGGCAGGATACTGCTTCCAGAATGCAGGATACAAAAGATGTTAATCAGTATTATTGTGAGATGATAAAAAAGCTTACAGGAGTATGCTGGGGAGTAACGGGGATAATTATTGTTTTTACGCCGCTTTTATGGAAACTTCTTATCAGAGGAGACTATTCAGATGCTTACATACATACTTGTCTTTTGTGTCTGGCATCTTTTTATGCCAGCCTTTCTTCAATACTAGGTGGAATTTATCTGGCATATAAGAGAACTGTTCATATAGGTGTTTCAACAACTGTCATCGCTTTTGTTAATCTTGCAATAGACCTGATACTTGTGATGCGAATAGGAATTTATGCTGCTACTGTATCAACAATTATAAGTTATGCATTATTGCTTTGTATAAGGATGGTGGGGTTGCTTAATAATAAGATAAAATTCGATTTAAGCTATACAATAGCAGCCAATTTATCACTGATAGTTGCAATCGTATGCGTTATCGTCAAGTTCAAATGGAGCAATATTTTCGGTGTAATTGTTCTGATTTCTGTATTTTATATTTTTAATAATACTTATATTTGGAAGATGATTAGAGGGTTCAATAAGTATTGGAGAAATCAATGGAAAAAGGATTAAGGAAAAGACTAAAACGCTTAATATTGCAGATCAATTATGCATGGGGGATTCGCGGAGATAACGTAAATCTTGAGACAGAAGCACTGATTTTGAGCCATTCTCTCGAAAAATGCATGGGAGTAAAGAATCCTGAAATTGGACGTGGGATAAAGAAAGCCCTAAGACTGGCAGATATCATTGGAAAGATTGATCAGAGCAGTTTTGCATATAAAGAGGCAGTAGCAGTTCTTAAGGCTTATGTTGCTTTTCAGAATTCCAATAATACGGATGTGTCAGACATTGAAAGAATGGTTAAGAATATCCTGAATACAGAATGTGTAGGAGGATGTTACGAACTTGGCAGAGATGAGCTGGGAAAAGGAATTAATTATGATTTTGAGTCCTTTGTAAAAGCAAGACATTCAGTAAGAAATTTTTCTCAGGATTCAATAAATAAAAATGAGATAGAAAAGGCTATAAAAATAGCCAGAAATGCACCTTCAGCATGCAACAGGCAACCATGGAAATTTTATTATTCTTTGGATAAAAAAATATGCAAAGAGATAAGCGAATTGATTCCTCGGCAAAGCTTTCTTGACGAGATCCCATATTTTGGTGTGGTTACAGTGGATAGAACTTGCTTTAATCCGGATGAGATTGGACAATGGGATGTTAATGGTGGTATTTTTCTATCATATCTTATTTTGGCATTTCATAGTCTGGGTATTGCCAGTTGCTGCTTTCAGATTCCTAAAAGTATTGCAACAAACAAAAAAGCAAAGGGCTTGGGGATTGATATTAACAATGAGATAATTGCTGTTGTTGGATATGGAAGAGTAAACGAGACTGTAACATGTCTGAAAGCGCAAAGACGTCCGGAAAATGAGATAGCAATACAGATAAAAGAAGAGCATAATAATTTGCGGAGTTAACTATGAAAAAAGACGACAAAACCAACGTAATGCGAGTCCTGGACTCCAAGAAAATAGAATACAAGAGCCACTCCTACGAGCCAGATGCAACCATGTCAGGTGAGGAGATTGCAGCGATACTGGGTGAGGATGCGGACAAGGTCTTTAAGACTCTGGTGACGCAGGCCAAGAGCGGAGCGTACTATGTTTTCGTTGTTCCGGTTAAAGCCGAGCTGGATCTTAAGAAAGCTGCTCAGGCAGCAGGCGAGAAGGCGATTGCCATGATCAAGCAAAAAGATCTTTTACCGCTTACAGGCTATGTTCATGGCGG
>JAEEGL011032998.1_pt1 | contig 11989 bp, 12 predicted proteins | sample 9134231 | NCBI WGS metagenome assembly JAEEGL01 (sample SAMN16246548, study PRJNA631951) | gut metagenome | biome: gut microbiome; feature: rumen; material: fiber-attached | host: Bos | place: Iran: Karaj | collected 2018-10
ATAATAATAATAATAATAATAATAATAATAATAATAATAATAATAATAATAATAATAATAATAAGAAAATAGAAAATTTATCAAATTATAATAATTTAACAATAAAATTATCATTGTATAATATTTATATAATTAAAAAATATTATTATTTATATTAATATAAACTATAGTCCAGAAAAAAAATTAGAAAAAAAAAATTTTTTTTCAAAAAAAAATTATTGCATAACATTTTTAATAACAATTGATGAATTAAAAATAAATGTTAGAAGAAAATTTAAAGATTTTTTATGGTTAAGAGAGACATTCAAACGTTTATTTCCTTATAATTATGTAAGAATTTTAATTTATTTTAGATTCCTCCTGTTCCATTAAAAATTATAGATGAAAAAAGTTCAGATATAAAAATTGAAAAATATATGAGATTATTAGAAAAATTTTTAAAATCATGTTTAAAAATAGAAATAATAAAAAATCATCAAATTTTTTATCTTTTTTTAAACACTGAAAATGAAAGTGATTTTTCAAAAATTAAAAAAAAATATGATAAAATACATAATAATAATAATTTCGAAAATATAAATAATAATAATCAAAAAATTTATTCTAATGAAGAATTTGAAAAATTAAAAACAACTATTGAATATAATATGAATATTTTAAAACAAATAAAAAAAAATTTTTCAAAATTAAATGAGCAATTAAAACAAATTGGAAATTTAATGAAAGATTTATCAAATTTATTTAAAAATTTAAATTCTTTTTGTGTTGAAAAATCAGAAAATGAAAATTTAATTAAAACATATAATTCAATGGAATTATTAATGCAAAATTGGAGTTTTACTGAGCTTCAATCTTCTTTAAATATGGATCTTGAAATTAAAGAATATTTTAAATATGTTTATTTAGAATATAATTCTTTAAATGAAATGCTTGATAATTATCAAAATGAAAGAAAAGTTTTATATGATGAAAAACAAAAATTAAAAGAAAAAAAAGAAAAATTATATCAAAAAGGAGAAAAACATAAATGGGGAATTAAAAATATTAATGAAAATATGAATAAAGAATATATAATTAAGAATATGCTTCCTAATGAAACTCAAGAATATAAAAAATTGAAATCTATTTTTAATAATAAATATTTTTTGTTAAATGAAGAATTTGAAAAATTACAATCAAATATTGGACTTCAAAATTTAGAAGCGTTTAAAATTTTTTATATTAAAAATAACAAAGTAATTAATGAATATACAAATGCATGGAAAATATTTCAATTTTAATAAAATTATTAATGTTATAAATAAATAAATAAAATAATTTTATTTTTAAAGGTTAATAACAATTATTTTATGATAAATATGATTAAATTATTTATAAGAAAAAAAACTTTAAAATTAATATTTTTTAATTAAAATTTATATAAACAAAATTATATAATAACAAACATTTAAAAATTTAATTTTTATAAGCCTTTAAATAAAAATTTCATTAATTTTTTAAATATTAATATATAATAATATTTATATTAAATAAATTATTAAATATAAAAACTATAAATATTTAAATTAATTATCAATGTCTTCATCATTATAATCAATATCTTCTTCATCATTAGTATTATAATTTTCATTATTATTTTGACTAGTAAAAACATATCTTTTTCTTCCTTTAATTTCTTTAACTGTTTGAGGTACTTTTACTAAATACATTACTAATAAACTAGAAATTAACATACCAACAATTGTATTTAATCCAATATTTTCAAATAATTTTACATTTCCAATATTTTCATCTATTTTAACTTCTTCCCATTGCATTCCAGAATAAGCAGGTTTTTTATTAGTTTCTCTTTGTGTTTTTTTATATTCTTTTTTTTTGAAAAAACCTTCTTTAATTTATTATAATTATTCATAAAATCTTTTTTTAAAGTATCATTTAAATTTTTCGTAAATTTTTTTTCTTTCATCATTTCTTGAAAACGTTTTTCATCTTTTTCCATATTTTCCATTAATGTATTAATTTCTTTTAAAACAGAATCAATATGTTTTAAATCAAATTTATTGTAAGGATTAATATTCATTAAATCTTTAAAATCACTTTTCATAATATTAAATTTATCTTTTTGTGTATTTATTTCAATCATTAATTTTTGTGCTTGATTATCAGTAATTTTTTCATAACAATTGACTAATAAAACATTTAAAAATAATTCTTTTTTCTTTTTTGAATCTAATTTTGTTAATTCGATATTTGAAGTTTCTAAATTTTTAATAATATTATTTATAAAATTTTCATTTTGTTTTAAATAAATTCTACTTAAAGACATGCAAGATAAAATTTTTGTTTTTTTATGAATGTCTTGAAGATTTGGCATGTTTGGCATTTTTGGAAATTCTCTTTTATTGAAAATAATTTTTAGTGAAATTATTAATATTAAATTAAAGAAATTATGATTTAACATTTTTAAAATTTATATTATTTAAATTATTAATTTTAAAATTATTCTTTTATTAAATAAAATAAATGAATATTTTCTATTCATTAAATATTTTATTTATTTTTTTAATAAATAAAATTTTTTGTGATATTTTATGTGATGAAAATTTAAAAAACATTGAAATTTTTACTTATTTTAAACATAAAAATATTACAAAAAATTATTCAATTTTTAAAAATTGTCAAATTGATAAATATTTTGATAATTTTTATACTAAAAATAATATTTATGAAGGAATTTCCATATTAAATAGAACATTTTTATTTAATTATAATAATAATGATATAAATAATAATAATCAAAAATATAAAATTTATTTAAATTATTCTATTGAAGATAATTATAATAATATTGAATTAAATACAAATAATTTTATATTAAATTCAAATGAATTAAAATACGTTAATTTATTTTATCAATGTAATAATGATAATAATAATTTAAATTTTTTTAAAATTAATTTAAATTTTCATATAACAAATTTATTAGATAATAGTGAAAATTATTTTTCTATAATATTTTATAAATATTGTAATTCTATTAATTTATCTAAAGATAATAGTATTGATGTTTGTCATATTATTTTAATTTTAATTTCAATTATTATTATTTATTTTTCAAATGGACCTTTTTTTCAAACTGGATTTGAATTGACTGTTTTAAAACAATTTCCTGAAACAAGAACCGAAAAATATTTATATATTTGTATGCTTTTAATACCTGTGATTTTATTTATATTAAATTTAATATATTTATTAAATATATTTATGAATATTATAATAATATTTGTTTGTTTAATTTCTATTTCTTTAATATTAGAAGTAATATTAAAAAATTTTGATTTTTTTAGAAATTTAAAAAATCGTTATTTAGAAAATAATTACATTTCAATTAATTTTTTATTTTTATATAATTTAAGTGTTTCTTTTATTATTTGGTTATTTTATAATTTAACAAAAAATTTTATTTTAAACGATATTATTTCAATATCAATAATTTTTGAATTTATAAGATTATTTCAATTCACATCATTTAAATTTTTATTTTTTTTTTCTTTTATAATTTGGATGTATTTGTTATTAAATATTTATATAAATCCTTCAGTAATTTATTTAACTAATAAATATGGAATTATATTAAAAGAATTTATAAATAATTTTCCAATTTTTATAATTTTTCCAAAATTATATTATAATGAAAATAATTTTATTAATATGAATAATTCAGATAATAATAAATATTTAATTGTTCCAATATATGAAATAATATTACCTGGAATATTAATAAATTATTTTTACAGATTAGATAAATATTTTAATTTATATGAATTATATTTTTTTATTATTTCTTTTTCTTCTTTTATTGTAGGTATTTTAATTAAAATTATATTTTTAATGAATTTTTTTATAAATATTAGTTCATTTATTTTTTCTTTTCCTCTTATAATAATAACAAATTATATTTATGCTTATAATTCAAATAAATTAGAAAAATTTATAAATGGTTTTAATCCAAATATTTTCGCTGAAAATGAAATGCCTACTTCAAATTTATTTCAAATTGCTAATAATATTTATGGAGAAAGTCATGGAACAATAACTAGTAGTTTTGAAATGAAAAATTTTAAATAATTTTTTAAATATTATTTTTAATTTTATTATTGTATTTAATTATTTAATTAATATTTAAAATGTGGAATGTTGTTATTGCAGGAACTATAATTTTTATAATTTTATGGTTAGTTGCTTATTATTTTATTAATGATTATATTCAAAAAGTTGTGAATGATCAAAAATTAAAAGATGAATATAAAATGTAAAAATAAATATTTAATTTTAAAATATTTTATTTATAGACAAACATTTAGTTTAACACTTTTTGCTGCAGTTTGTATGTGGATTATGTGGGTAAGTGCTTATATGCATCAAATGAATCCTTTGATTGCACCTGAATTAGATTTAGAATAAGAAAATTTTTCTATTTAATATTTATTAATATTTTTTACATAAATTTTTTTTATAATTTAAATATTATTATTATTATTATTATTTTTAATAATAATTAAAAAATTATAAATTCGAAATGATTTATAATTTTGAAAGAAATAAAAAAAATAATGAAATGAAAAGACCTTCTTTAACTAGTGATAATATTACCCCTTTAAAAGGGGCTTTTGATAAATTTCCTGATATGAAAGGAACTTTTGTAAAAAGTTCAATAAATAAAAATCAAAAAACAATTAAAGAATTTTTTTTAGAAAGAATTGGTCATCCAAGATTTGAAAAAACTTCATCGAATTCTGAAGATAAAAAAAATAAAAATGAAATTAATAATAAAAAACAAAACAATAAATTTTTAGATTTTAAAATTAATTTTGGTTCAACAATTTATTATGATTTAAGAGATTATCAAACAAATAATAATAATGAAAATTTAAACAAAATTGAATTTAATAAAAAATTATTACAAAAAAGTAATAATTTTACTTTAACTCGCTCAAAAATTCCAATTTCAACATTTTTTTATGATCGAAATAAAAAAATTAAACAAAATTTAAATATTTCTCTCAAAAAAAAAGAAAAATCAAATAAAATTGAACCAAAAAATGAAAATAATGAAAAAATTAGTTTTTTAAATAAAGATGATTATTTTAATAAACATATTATAAATCAAAAATTAAAAATTAATAAAAATTTAAATAATAATAATAATATTAATAATAATTCTTTTACAAATACAAAAAATACTTTATTTGTTAATTATAAAAAATTCAAACCTTTAAAAATTTTTGATTTTTCTTCAAATTCAAAACAAGATTTTTCAACAATAAATTCACAAGAAAATATTAATAATTTTAACACAATTGTTAATTCAACAACCGGAAATTCTTTTTATTCAAAAGATAATATTATTATTCAAAAATTAAACAAAACGGAAAATAATTTTTATAAAAAAAACATTTTTTATGATAATTTAAATAACATTTCATTAGAAAATTCAAAAAACTTAAAAAAATTCGAAAAAAAATTCAACAAAAAATTAAAAATTTTAAATAAAAAACAAAATAATATGAATAAAAAATTATTTCGAATAATAAATCGTTCTCAAGTAAAAAGAAAAGAAAAACCTTTAGATAAAGTTTTAGAAGTAATTTTAGATAAAAAAATGAAAAAACAAAAGAAAAAAAATGATATTAAAGATTTATACATAAAAGCATCAGATAATAAAGAAATTTATAAAATTATGAATAGTGAAAAAGCAGGAATTTTACAAATGGGCGATTTAATTACAAAAATGAGTGATGAACAAGCATTAAAATTATCAGAAAGAATCATTGAAAATTATAATATAAAAGAAGAAAAATTAGAAATTGGAAATAAATTAAATATTCCGGAATTTATTAAAAAAAAATTAATTAAAGAAGCAGAAATTTCAAGAAAAAATATGATTAATAATAATAAAAAATTAAAAAAAATGAGGATTAATATTATTACTAAAAAAGATAATTTATTTAATCAATTTAAAAGAGTTTTAAGTCCAATTCAAGAAAGAAAATTTTTTGTTTTAAATGATGAAATTAAAGATGAAGATTTATATGATAAAATATATTTTTAATATTTTATTTTTATTTAATTATTATTTATTATAAATAAAATTTTGATAATTTTATTTGAAATTAAAACAAATTGAATATTTTAAATTATTTTTTTTTAAAATATTATTTAAATTATTTTCTTCTTTTTTCTTTAAAAAAGATTGAAAATAATTATTAAAATTATAATTAATATTTGTTGAAATATTTAAATTATAAATTTTTGTAAATAAAAAAGCTTTTATTTCATTTTTAATAATTTTTATTTTAAAATTTATAAGATTTTTATAAAATAAAGAAAAAACATAACCATTTTTATTATTTAAAATTGAATTATTTTGCGGATATAAAAAAAAACAATTTTCAATTTTAATATTCGAAGTTAAAAATTGTTTTAAATAAAATCCAAAAGCAAATTTATTTTTATTTTCATTTAAATCATTATTATTTATTATTATTGAATTTATTTTATTGTTTTCTTTTGTTTTTATACTAATTCCGCCTAAAAATGTTAAATTATTATTTTGATTGAAATTATAATTTAATGATAAACCATGTAAATTTTTAGTTAAATATTTTTTATTTAAATCAAATTCGATATTATTAAAATAAAAGAAAAAATTTTTGAAAATGTTTGAATTAAAAGAAATGTTTAAAAAATTCTTTGAATTATTTTTATTATTACTATATTTATATTTATATTTACATATATTATAAATTTTATGAGAAAAATGATAATTTGTTTCATTTGATTCATGATTTATTGAAATGTGATAATTTTTTTTTAATAATAAATTAATTTTTCCTTGATTTTTATTTTTATCACTACTATAATTAAAATTTAAATTTTTAAACAAATTTTCTTTGGGAAAATTAATTTCTAAACTTCCGCTTGATTTTTTAATATTATATTTAATTTTATATTTATTTTCATTTTCTAATACAAAAATAGGTGTTATATATCTCTCAGAGTTTTTATATATATTATACATACCTTTTATATCAATTTTACCTATTTCTAAACTCGGAATTGTCATTTTTCCTTGAAAAACGATTTTTTTATCAGAATTTAAATTAAAATTTTTTTCATAAACATTCGAAAAATTATTTAATTTGCTTATTTTTAATAATTCTGATTCAATCATATTATTTAAAATTAAAAAATATTTAATATGGAAAATAATAATTCAAATTTAATTAAACAAAATTATGCTACAAATGAAAATGAAATGAAAGTTTATGTTACGAAATATTATAAAAAAGAAATAATAAATAATAAAACAATTATTAATAATAATTATATAATTTATGAAAAAATTGGAAAAGGAAGTTTTTGGACAGTAAAAAAAGTGAAAAGAAATTTAATTTCAAAAGAAGGAAAATTATTAGATAATAATTATTATGTTTTTAAAAAAGGAGAATTAAATAAAAAAATATTTTTATTTGATGATGATATTAATAATAATAATAAAGAAAATCGAATTGGTTTGAGAGAATTTAATTTATTAAAAAATATTTGTCATAAAAATATTTCAAGATTATTTGAATGTATTATTGATAAAAATAAAAATAAAATTGTTTTTGTTATGGAATTTTGTGATTTGGGAAGTTTAATGAAAATTAAAGAAAATGAATATGAATATAATTTAATTTTAATGAAATTTTTATATGAAAAAATATTTAAAAAAAATAAAGAAAAATTATTTGAATTTGATAATTTTTTATATGAAAATTATAAAGAATTTTTTGAATTTGTTGCATATGAAATTTTTAATCAATTAATAAACGCTTTGTTTTATTTACATATTAATAAAAAAATTGCTCATTTAGATATTAAACCAGACAATATTTTATTTAAATCTTTTGATTTAAATAAAAATGATTATATTAAATTAAGTGATTTTTCAAATTCTTTAAAATTCAATGATTTAAATGAAAAAATTAATTATTTAAATGGAACACCTGCTTTTTTACCACCTGAAACTGAAGAATTAGAAAAATTTAGTCCATTTAAATGTGATATTTTTACATTAGGTGCTTCAATTTATACATTTTTATTTAATTCTTTAGAATTCAAAAATTATAAAGAAAAAATAAAAAATATAAATAATATTAAATTAAAAAATTTATTAGAAAATTCTTTAAATTTTGACCCAGAAAAAAGATTTGATATAATTGAATTAAAAAAATTATTATAATATTTAATTAATTTGTAAATATTAAAAAAATTAAATAATTTTATTGATTATTATTTTGATTTATTAAAATATTATTCAATTTTTCTTTATAATCATCAATTTTTTCATCTATCATTTTATTATATTCGCCTATTTTATCACTTGATTGTCCTCTTTGAAGAGCTAAAATTTTAGCTAATCTTCTTTTTTCTTGTTCGTTTGTTGCTTCATTTATCATTTTATCTCTTTCTTTATTTGCTTTTTTTTCTTTTTCACAGAATTTTAAAAAATCGGACATTAATTTTTTTGTATAATCATTAACCATGAAATTAATTTTTTCTTCTGTTAATTTTTCTTTTTTATTTATAGGCGGATGTTCTTGAATTTGAACTCATTAAATTTTTATTATTAATTTGATTAGATAAATTATTATTATTATTATTTACATTAGATTTTTTTTTAATTCGATTTGAAGATTTTGGTCTAATTTTTTTATTATTATTATTAGATTCATTATTATTATTAGTTAAAGTAGAATTTGTATTAAATGTTGATTTTCTTTGTAAATTTTTAGATTGTGCTCGTTTTAACATTTTTTCTTTATTGTATTTATTAATAGTATTTTTTTGATTTTCTTCAAATTCTTTTTGCATATTTTCTAAATGTTCATGTAAATTTTTATCATTTGGGAACATTTTTTTAATTTTATCAATATTAATTTCGCCATTATTTTTATGCATTAGAATATCAAATTGTTTTTTAATTTCTTCTTTTTTTGCTTCTTTTTCTTTAATTAATTTCGATTTTTCAAATTGTTCTTTTTCTTTTTTTCTTTTTAATTCTTGAATTCTTTCATCTTTTTCTTTTAATTCTTGTTCTAATTCTTCTCTTTTAAATTCATTTAATTGTTCCATTCTTTTTATATTTAAATCTTTTTCAGTTTTAATTAAATCATTGTTTTGTCTTATTTTTTCATAGTTATTATTTTTCATTTGTAAATAATTATTAGTTTTTTCATTATTTTCATTGATTCTTTCTAAAATTTCGTTTTGTTTCATTTGTAATAAATATTTATTTCTTTCTAAAACTTCATTTGCTGCTTTTTCTTTTTGAATTAAATGTTGTTTTTTAATTTCTGCGTTTCTTTTTTTAATTTCGTTTTGATATTTTTTTTGTTCTTCTTTTTCAGCTTGAATTTGATAATAATCGTTGATTTTTTTTTCTTGCATTAATTTATTTCTTTGTAGAATTTCATTGTGTCTTTGATCAATTAAAATTTTTTCTTTTTCTTTTTGTTTAAACATTTCTTCTTTTGCTTTTTCTTGAATTTGTCTTCGTTTTTCAATTTCTTCTTTTTTTTTTAAAATTTCGTTTTTTCTTGTTTGTAATAAAAATTCATTTTGCATTTGAGTTTCTTTGAATTTTTTTTCATGTTCTTTTTGTTTTTTTGCTTTAATTTCATTTTGTAAATTTCTTTGATGTTCAATATTAATTTTTCTATTTTGTTCTTTAATTTTCATTTCTTCTTCTTTTTTTAAAATATTATCAATTCGATTTTGTTCGATTTTCATTGTTTTTTGTTTGAATTCTTCTGCTTTTTTTTGACGTAATTTTTCTTTTTCTTTTGCTTTTTTTTGATTTTCTTTTTGTTTTAATTCATTTTCTAATTTTAATTTTTGTTCTTTTTTAAAATATTCTTCGTAAATTTTTTTTTGTTCTTGCGCTTCTTTTTCTTCTTTTAATTTTCTTTGTTTTTCTAAAAATTCTTTGTATTTTTCTTGTTCTTTTCTACGAATTTCTAATAATTGAATTTTATCTAATTCTTTTTCATTTTCGATTTGTAATTTTAAATCATTTTGCTTTTGAATAAACGCACTTCGCAATTGATTTTCAAGCATGTTTAATAATTCTTTTTTTTCTTTGTTTTTTACTCTTTCTAATTCATTTTTTGATTTTAATTTTATTTTTTCTTTTTCGTTTTTGAAATTGCTTGTGTTTGTTGATTTGTTTTCATTTTGAATTAAATTATTTTTTGTTTCTTCTTGTTTTATTAAATCTCTTCTTTCGCGTATTAATTTTGATAATGTAATTTCTCTTATTCCTTGATCGTGATAAAAATGAGATTTTTGAATTTCTAAATTCAAAGGAATAATTTCTGGATGCATGTTTCGATATTCGAAAAAATTGTAGTAGTATAAATCATCCATTTCTATTCCATGAGAACGACAGATGTAAATTGAACGAGGACTGTCGATTATCATGTTGTGATTTTTGTAGTCCATGTTTTCTAAATTTATTGAATCGAAATAATTATTATTATTATTATTATTATTGTTGTTATTGTTGTTATTATTATTGTTATTATTAGTGTTTTTGAATAATGAATTGTTATTTTGAATGTTTTGATTTGAATTTGGTAATTGAGATTGATTTGAATAATTGTTTATAAAATTATAATCTGAGTTCATTTAAATAATTTATTTATAATTTATTAAAATTAATTTTTCAATAATTTTTCAATTAAAAAATATGAATTTCAATTATAAAAATAAATTTTTATGTTTTTAATTAATCATTTTTTGTATTAAAAAAATTGAAAAAAAAAATTTATTTTATATTATAAAAGAAAATTATTATTTATTAAATAAAATTAATTATTATTTAATTTTTATTAAAATTTTTACTTAGTTTTTTAATGAAAATTTTCAACGAAAAAAAAAAAATAAAATATTTAACATTTTTTTTAATATTTTTATGTATAATTTTAAATTTCGAATTAATTTTAAATAATTTAAACAACCCTGAATTAAAAATTTACGATTTATCATATTTAATAACATCAGAATCAACATTAAAAATAACTAACACAACAAATTTAAAATTATTTTTATCAAAAAAAAACCCAAAAAAATTTTTTTTCTTCAAAATATTTTTATTTTCATTTCTTATAATTTTCATTTCATTAATAACATATTTAATAAAAAAAATAAATTTCGACAATAGCGAATACAACAAAAAAATAAACAACATTTTCATTCACAAAAATGGTGAAACAGATGAACTTATTTTAATACAAAACATTAAATAAAATAATAATAATAATTATTTATTTAATTTAATATTAAAAATCATTTTAAAATATAAAAAAATTAATTCATTTTTTAATATGGATTCTGAAATTTTACCTTTAATTGACTTTTCAAAAGTATTCAAAAAAAAGAAAATAATCGCTTCTTCAGATGATTTAGGCAGTTTAAATTTAAACAAAAAAAAGAAAAAAAACAAAGAAATTTCAGAAAATAAAATTGAAGAAGAAGAAAAAAAAGATTCTAAAATTATAGAAAATAATGAAGAATACACATATGAATTTTTAATAGATAGAATAGCTAAAATGTTAGATCAACATAATCAAGGTTCAGATTTAAATAAAAATAATTTAAAAATTTCCGTTCCTGAAATTATTACAATCGGTAAAACAAAATCAGCTTGGGTGAATTTCGATAAATTTGTTAATGCTTTAAATAGACCACGCGATCATTTGTTAAATTATGTTTTGGGCGAACTTGGTGTTCAAGGAACAATTGGAGGAGAAAATCAAATTATTATTAAAATGAAAGTTAATAAAAAAGATATTGAAAATGTTCTTAGAAAATATATTCATGATTATGTTCAATGTTCCAATTGCAAATCATTTAGAACGGTCATTAGAAAAGATCCTTCGAC
>JAEEGL011662271.1_pt1 | contig 11989 bp, 7 predicted proteins | sample 9134231 | NCBI WGS metagenome assembly JAEEGL01 (sample SAMN16246548, study PRJNA631951) | gut metagenome | biome: gut microbiome; feature: rumen; material: fiber-attached | host: Bos | place: Iran: Karaj | collected 2018-10
ATCGAGTTATATAATACTCTATCTTTCATTAATAAATCAATCTTTTCTAACAAATTATTTGCATTAAAATCTTTCTCTTCAAGAAGAATACTTGCACCACCATCAACTAGTTCCATGGCATTATAATATTGATGATTATTAGCTACATATGGACTAGGTACTAAGATACTAGGAATACCTAGTGATGTAATCTCTGATATTGAACTAGCACCAGCACGTGACACTATTACATCAACATTACCTAGAATATTAGCCATATTATCTAAATAAGGTTTAATATGTACATTTTTATTTGCTTTAATATCATTAAATTCATCAATATGAGCTTTACCAGTAACGATAATTACTTCATAATCTACTTCATTAAATTTAGGGATAGCATTCTTAAGTTCAGCATTTATTGTTTCAGAGCCTAATGATCCCATAACAATTAATACAAGTTTTTTATCTTTTGATAGACCCAATTCACTCTTATCTATTACTTTAGCATTATATACTTCTTGGCTTCTAGGATTACCTGTAAGAATCGTTTTTTCTTTTGGGAAATATTTAAAACTACCAGGAAGAGATACAAAGATTTTATCTACTTTTTTAGTTAAAAACTTATTAGATTTACCTGGAATACTATTTTGTTCATGAATAACTGTTTTAATGCCTAATTTATTAGCTGCGTAAATAACAGGAGTTGTTACATAACCTCCTACACCTACGATAACATCAGGTTTAAATTCTTTTATTTTCTTTTTACATGTACTAATAGCTTTTAAGAATAAGAATCCGGCTTTAAAGATAGATAAATCTTTCTTTAAACCAATCATATTAACGCCAAAGAAAGGAATATTCTCTTTCGGTACTATTTCACTTTCCATTCTACTCTTAGTTCCTATATATAATATTTCACTATCTGGTTCTATTTCTTTTATCTTTTTAATTATGCTTATTGCTGGATAAATATGTCCTCCAGTACCCCCGGCACTAACAATTACACGCATACATATCACCAAATATAATTATATCATACAAAGATTAAAATCAATAAAGAAAAAGTTTCTAGATTAACTAGAAACTTTACTTAATTTTTTTGATTTACTTATTAGTACATAACTAATTGCTAATAATATAGCAACTATTACAATATAGAAGACTTTACTTGATGTTTTTGGCACATCATCAATAACATTAAATGTTATTTCTTCACCATCCATTGTAACTTCAAATTCTTGTACTAAATCAATAATTGTATATCCTTTAGGAGCTTCTATCTCTTCTATTTGATATTTTCCTTTTGGAATATTATCGATATAAATACCATCTTCTTCACTTATGAATTCTTTATCATAAGGATTATTTGGATCCGTACTTGTTACACGGAATTTAGCTCCTGTTAATGATTTCATATTATCAGAACCAAGTTTTACAATCTTAATACTATAATATGGTTCATTTTCAATATCTGCATATACAATATATTCACTATCTTTAGTAATTTCAACAGTTACTACTTCATCATTCTTCTTGTATCCAACAGGACAAGATTCTTCTTCTATTGTATAAACGCCATATGGTAAATTATCAATTACATGTCTTTCATCTTTTGTTGTATATTTTTCAATGATATTACCAGCACCATCTTTAACAATGATAACAGCATCTTTAATTAGACGACTATTTTCACTATTAATTTTAGCTATACTTAAACTTCTTAATGGGTTATCTTTAACATCAATCTCGATGGTTAAAGGACTTTCTGTATTAACTTCTATCTTCGTCTTATCAGGATTACGATCATATCCAAGAGGAGCTTTAGTCTCTTCTAAATAATATGTTCCATAATATAAATCATCTAATTGACTAGCACCATTATCAGTATTAATTTCACCAATAACTTTATTATTCTTATCAGTTAAAGTAAATGTTGCACCATTTATTTCATCTAATGTTTCACTATCAAGTTTTCTTACCTTAACAGAACGAAGTGGATCATTATTAAATGTAAACTTAATAGATAAATCAGATCTATTATTAATAACAATACTCTTTATATCATCTTTCTTATGATAATGATTAGGTGCTTCTACTTGTTCAATAGTATAGCTACCATAATATATCTCTTTAATAACTGTTGCTTCATTAGTTGATGTAAACTCATGAATTACTTTACCCGTATCATCACGAACTAAGAATTTAGCTCCCGGTATTAATTCTTTTGTTTCACTATTAATAGCTTCTATAACAAATTCACGATATGGAACATTTTGTAATCTTACTTTAACTTTTAATGGACTATCTTCATTAATTGTTATTTGTTCCATCGTATCTTTACGTTTATAGTTTTCTGGTGCTTCTTCTTCCTCAACATAATATGTTCCATAATCAAGTAATATTGGGAATTTAACAGGTTCTGTTCCTGTTACTACAACATCACCAATTTGTTCTAAATCTTTATTTCGAACAACAAGTTTTGCGCCAGCAATAAAGTTACCATTCTCGGCATTTGTTTTAGATAAATACAATTCTCTTAATGGTTTATTCTTAATGTCAATATTAATAATCATTTCACTTTGTTTATTAACAATAAAGACATGTGGTTCTTTTAATCCTTCATAACCATTAGGAACATTTTCTTCTTCAATATAGTAAATACCATAATATAAGTCTTCAATAACACTTCTACCATTTTGGGTTACTACTCTTGATATTTCTTCACCAGAACCATTTTTAAGAATTAATGTAACTCCTTCTAAGTAACCTCCTGTTTCACTATCAACAACAGCAAGTGATACTTTACGAAGCGGTGCATCTGGAAATTCAAAATCATATTCCATAGGACTATCTTTATTTACAGTAATATCATAATAAGCTTCATTTAATTTGTAATGAGCAGGTGCTGTCTTTTCTGTTACACGATATGTACCATAATATAAGTCATCAACAATACTGTATTCAGTATCAGTAGTATTCACTTCATATACTTCATTTGTTTCTCTATTAGTAAGTACTAATGTCGCACCAGCAACTTTAGCTCCTGTTTCCATATCTACTTTAGCTAAACCAATTCTACGAAGTGGTGTATTTGTTAAAGTAACTTTAGTAACATCTGGAGATAGATTACTAATAAATGCTCCTGTCATACCTTCCACTTTACGATAATGTGTTGGAGCTTCTACTTCTTCTATTTCATATAATCCATAAGGAACTTCAACTAGATATGCATTGCTTTCAGTAGTGAATCTTGTAAATTCTTCATGCGTAATAGCATTTCTAATTACGATTGTTGCTCCACTAACAAATGCATTTGTTTCACTATCTAATTTACTAATTTCTAATTTCTTTAATGGATTATTAGGTATTTCAATCTTTGTTTCTTTTGGTGATGATTTAGAAATAGTTATTCTTCTCTCATCATTATTACGTGCATAATGAGGTGGTGCCTCTTCTTCAGTAATAATATATTCACCAAAATCAAGTCCTTCTAATTTAACAGATCTTGCTTGTGTAGTAACTACTTCATCAAACAAACCGTCTGCACTTCGAACTCTTATTTTAGCTCCCGCAACATATTCATTAGTTTCACTATCAGTTTTAGCAATAACCAATGTTCGTTTTTGTTCATTATACATAATAATATTTCTTGGAGTTGTATTACCGTTTTCATCTACATTAAATGTTACTGTTTCATCAGTCTTAATGTATCCTTCTGGCGCTACTACTTCAGATAAAATATAACTTCCTGGAGCAATTTGAATTTCATATGGTGTACTTGTACTTACCCATTCATATGTATATCTAGTAATTGGGTTATAAAGTTTAAGTCTTGCACCAGTCACTTCTCTACTAGTTGATATATCTTGTTTACTTATTTTAACCTTTGGATAAGGTTTATTTTTCATATTAACAACTGTTGTTGATGGATTACCTTGATTATCAACACTAAAGGTAATCTTTTCAGTTGACTTGATATAGTTTCTTGGAGCAACTGTTTCTTCAAGAGTATAAGTACCAGGTCCAAGAGCAAATTCTTTAGGCGTTGACTCTGTTACCCATTCTTCAACAACGGTATCATTACTATCTTTAATAACTAGTGTTCCACCAGTTACTTCATTACCAGTTACATAATCAGTTTTTCTAAATTTAATAACTGGATAAGCTTTATTCTTAATAACGACACTTGGATTAGCAGATCTATTACCACTCGCATCATATGTATATTCCATAGGTGATGCAGTTCCATCACGACTTAATGTAAATTCTACTGTTGATGTTGTTAAAATGTATTTATTAGCTGCTTTTGTTTCAGATAAAACATATGTAACACCAGATATTAATCTATTAGTGATATGTTCTTCTTCCGTAGAAGTCCATTCTTCAACAACTTCTCCTGTACTCTTTTCAACTATTTTAAGTCTTGCTCCTGCAATTCTCTTATTATTAGTAATATCTACTTTACTAACTCTTACTGGATAATAAACTTTTTCACTCTTATAATGGAATGTTACACTCTTAGAGATAGAGCCTGTAAAGTTCTTACCCACTATTAAATCTTGAAGAGTTGTATCTGTTTGTGGTTTATAACGATATATATGATTAATACTTGAATCACAATCAACTTTAAGAGTTGCATAAACCGTCTTAACTTGGCTTCCTTCATTATATCCTTCAATACGAACTCGAAGTTTAGATCCATTAGTTGCTGTTGAAACACGATTATTATTTGCGTCAATTACATAAGCATTAACTGTTTCTGATAAAGTATTACCATTATTATCAACTACATGAGCATCAACTGCTGATACTCTACAAGAACTTGATCCCGTTGTACTAACCATTACTTCTTTAGATGTTAATACACCACTAACTACATCAAATACATTTGTTGTTGGAGTTGATAATACAAAACCATCACCAGCATCATTACGATGGGCTTCATCTTCTGCTACTGCTCTATTATATAAATCAATCGCTGTTCTTGCATTAGCAATATTAAAATATACTCTATCAGTATTAGGAGTACTACCAGTACCAAAGATATAACCAGCATTAGTACCTGTACTAGTTACTGTTGGATCATTTACAACTTCACCACGATGGTAATAAACATATAACCAAATAGCAGCTTGTACTTTTTTATATCCTTCACGACTAGCATTATCTGATAGATAACTAGTTTGATTCATTAAATATATTAAACCATAATCTGGTACATTATTATTTAATACAGACATAATTTCCATTGGTTCATTAAGCGTTGTTCCAATAGGAGAATTCTTTAATTGTTGAATAGCATAAACATAAACTTTATTGCCATCAACTGTTGCATCCATAGGATGTGGACAAAGAGAATTAAGTTTACAATGTGATTCACTTTCCGTTGTTCTTCCTGTCCATTTCTCTAATTCTTTAGTTTCAACTGGTGAAATAGTATTAGGTCTTTCACTTGCAGAAACATTAATATTTATAAAAAACATGATAAGAACAATCATTAATAAATATTTTATTATGCTTATCTTTTTCATAGTAACACTCCTATTATCACTTATAATATAATTATAAAAAAAAATAGTTTTTAAGTCAATCAATATACACTATTTATTATAAAAAAAAGAAACGTTTTAGTTAAAACGTTTCTTACTTGTTTTACCAAAGAAAACAAATGCAAATCCAGCAAGTAATGCTATTATTGCTGCAACTATTAATTTTGAAGTAGAACCTGTAATAGGAACTTCTATTTCACTATTAATAAAGTTAATTGTTAATACTTCATTACTTGTTATTTCAAATGTTTCTGATGTTGTTGATAAGACAAATCCTTTTGGAGCTTTTGTTTCAACAATTGTATATGTTCCTTTAGATAATCCATCTACTAAAACATAATCTTCTGTTGAAGTAATAGTCTTAACAACTTCACCATTACTATCCTTAATTTCAAGTACTGCTCCTGCAATAGGTTGCATAGAAGCACCATCAAGTTTATAAATCTTAACAGCATATACTGGTTTATGATTTACATCTATTAATTGTTCTTCCATACTATTAGCATTAATAGTAATAGTTATTGGTTCAGTTATCTTTTCATATCCACTTGGAACTTCTTCTTCACCTAAAGTATATGTTCCATAAGGTAAATCTTTAATTACCGTTCTAACAGTATCTGTTGTTATTGTTTTAACAACAGCACCATTACTATCACGAAGTGTTAGTACAGCTCCAGCAAACATATAATTATCATCACTATTAATTGCAGCAACTGATATAGATTTAAGTGGTGAATTAGATAATTTAACTTCAATTATTAATGGACTATTCTTATCAATAGTAATTACTTTTTCTTCATCACTCTTATTATATCCAGTAGGTGCTGATTTCTCAACAATTGTATATTTACCATAATATAAATCTGGAATATCTACATAGGAATTAGTTGTAGTAATTTCTTTGACTAATTCTTTGTTAGCATCATAAACGTCAATTACCGCACCTGGTACTCTTGTATTCTTTTCACTATCTATTTTTGAAATACGAATTGTTTTTAATGGATCGTTCTTTATATTTCTTTCAATTACCATATCAGTTCTATTAGTAATAATAATTCCAATAGATTCATTAGATTTATAATAATGATCTGGAGCTTTCTTTTCAGTTAATGTATAACTTCCATAAGGAATATCTTTAAAGACAACTCTTTCATTATCTTTAGTAGTTATTTCTTTTACAAAATCACCATTAGTGTCACGTAGTTCTAGTACAGCTCCACCAATTAATTTATTAGATTCACTATCTAGTTTAGCAACACTAATATCACGTACTGGTTTAATCCAGTTAACATGTAACGTCATTGTTCCATATGCTTTATAATCACCATTAGATACAGCTGCTAATCTTTGATTAGTTCCATTAATATATCTAAATCCAACATTAACACTCTTTGTTGCTTCTACACGAATAGTTATGTCTTCTACCTTAGATACACTTAATTCTTTTGCTACTACTACAAATTTTTCTGTTGGAGCAAAAGTATTTCTTTGACTTCCACTTTCATCAACAATTTTATAGGCATTAGATCCTTCAATAATTGTTACTTTATAATCACCTAGATTAGCTGGATTATTAATACTAATATAGTCGCTCTTATAATCATCAGCATCTAAATTCATTTCTTGTTTACTAGTTTTTAAATTAATTTCTTTTAATGCTTTATCATGACTTGCTTCAAGGGCACCACTAACTAATTTCCAAATACTCTTTTGGATTTCTGTTGCTGTACTACTTTGACAAGCTGTTTTAAAGGCATCGCTAATATAATGAGTATTATCCATTTCATCTTGGAACCACCAAATAGCAATTTGCGTAGCCCAATAGTTAACATACCATTTTCTTCCTTCAATAGGAGCATTAGTTACTTTATTCTTAACTTGATTAGTAAAATATGTAACATTATCTACATAATAACCACTAGTTTCTTTAAATCCATTCTGAATAATATATTGTAGACCACCTTTATAATTATCCGTAATTAAATTATCTACGGCAGAATAATGATGTCCTTGGCTAGTATTTGATGGATTAGGTACATACTCTCCTGCATAATCAATACTAAATGCAATTACAGCTGGTTTACTACCATCTTCCACTTGTAAATATCTAGCATAAGTCATATCTTCAGGAATACCTGTATTCTCATTACGATATGCTGATAATATTTCTTCTTGGAATTGTCTTTCAATACTCTTCATTTCTGCACCTTTAGTAACCATTGGTACAAAAAGTAATAGTAAAGCCATAATTAATAATAAGAATTTGTTTTTCATATATACACTCCTACTATAATAATGATACAACGAAGAGTAAAATACAGTCAACGAATATAAAAAAATAAAAATCTTATAGACACTCTAAATTGTAAATATATTTTCATCTGTTAATACGACTTTACACTTTAACAATGTAAAATTTGTAACAATTAAGAAAGTAAAGTAATAAAACCTTTTTTATATAATATAATTAATATTGGTGATAATATGAATAAAAGAAGGAAAAACATTATTAGAAACATTCTTAAATTTAATAAGACAGAAGTGGATTATAAAAAATATGTAAGAGATTTCTATTTAGAAAGAAATACTGCTTATATAAGTGTTAATGCAGATAATTACAATGATATTATTTCCAAATATTCTATTAATAATTATGAATGGTTAAATCCCGAGTTTGCAGATTATATTGAAGAAACTGCTTACTATATTCCTATTCAATATGATATATCACTAGATATTAATGGTAATTTTACTAAAGAGCAAGAAGAAACAATAAAGAAAACTATTAAAATGTATTTTGGTATTAAATTAGGAGATGCTCAAAACAATTTAAGATTAAATAAAAAAATAAATTTATTATTATTCGTTATATCTATTTTATTCTTAATGATTTTCTTTGTGGTAACAATATATGTACCAAGTTTTAAATTTTTAGAACCAATATCTATTATTTCATGGTTTATTGTATGGGAACTATTAGATAATAACTTTGTTAAAAGATATCATTTAAAAACTAAAAAAATAGATCTTGCTCAACTAGTAAATATGGAAATAAAATTTAATGAAGATATAACAAGAAAAAGAGAAGTATAAACTTCTCTTTTATTTTTTTCTATTTTTATTATTTTCTTTTTTATCTTTAATTCTTTTAATTATATAAAGTATTAATAATACTATTAGGAATATAAGAACAAAGTATGTTATAAAATTAACAAAACTAAATGATAAGTGTGTTATTTTACTAGCACCTTCTCCATTAGTCATAGGATAAATATGTTCAAGTAATATTCCAAAGCCAACATAACCTTGATATTCTCCTCCAGTCATACTAGCACGAATAAGTAAAAAGTCACCAAATTTAGCACAAAGGAAATTAGTTAAACATCCTATAACATTTATTATTCCTGTAATTATTAAAGATTTAATTATTAATTTCTTCATTATTCCTCTACTGATTCAAGAGCAAGTTCAATCATTTTATTGAATCCCTTCTCTCTTTCTTCACTAGTTGTTTCTGCATGTGTTACCAAATTATCAGATATCGTTAATAAACAAGCAGCTTTTTTTCCACAAACATTGGCATTATGGAATAATGCAAATGATTCCATTTCAACAGCTGCACATCCATATTTTTCATATAATTCAGGGAAATTATCATCATCCTTATAAAAGATATCGCTACTATGTATGTTAACAAAATTAATTGGGATATTAAGTCTTTCAGCAGTCTCTTTAATATGGTTATTAACTTCATCACTACCATGTAACATATCCCTTGTTTCTCCGTTTTGACATTTTGCATAAGCTGAATCACTATATGCATTATCAACTAAAACAATATCATATAAATTTAATTCATCTGTATAAGCTCCTGATGAACCTACACGAACAATAGTATCTACATCATAGAATTTAAATAATTCATATGAATAGATTCCTATACTTGGCATACCCATACCTGATGCCATAACAGTTACTCTTTTGCCTTTATAATATCCAGTGTATGCAAAACAATTACGAACACTATTAACAAGTTTATAATCTTCTAAATAAGTTTCTGCTATATATTTTGCTCTTAATGGATCTCCTGGCATTAAAACAGTTTTTGCAATATCTTCTTTTTTCGCTTCATTATGTGGTGTCATTATTATACCTCCTATATAAATAATAACATAAAAAAAGATATAATACTAAATTTTATTACATCTTTTTATTGTCTTTAACCATCTTTTTATTTCTGTTTCTTCTGTAACATTATTTTGAGCTTTAGAAGCATTATAATATTCTTGAGCTCTACTAAAGATATCATTTAATTTCTTTTCAAAATTTTCTCTATCAATATGATCAAAAGCATACATTTTTAAATCTTCAACATTAGCTTTTTGTAAATTATCACGCACTATTATTCCATTTATGTCTCTTTCTCTTTTAATCTTAAAAAACACAGGTGATTTAGGAGCTTCTTTTACTAATATATTGTAAGTATGTCTGGTTTCCTCTGTTGTTTCATAAAAAACTGGGATTAACTTATTCGTTATTACTTCTCTAAATCCCTCATTCCAAAATGTTTTTTTAACTATTAAGTTAGCTACTACCTCAGTATCAGCATTAGCAATATTATCTTTCATATTTTTATCAACTAATACTTTAATACTTGGGGTAATAGATAATAATTCTACTTTAAAAATCTCGATATTACTCATAATTCCTCCTATAATATTTGTTTAACTTTTGGACAACCAATTATTTTATCATATAGCATACTATTTGCATATCTTATTCCTAATTTAATAAAGTCTACTATCTTAGAACATTCATACGTTGATACAAGTACTTGACTACCATCATTATATTTAAAAGTACCTTTTGTTAAATTAACATCAATTTCATAATCTCGATAATCATATTCATCTCTTGAAACAATATGTACTTTTTCACCATTGTAATCCTCATCTGCACAATTAGAAGCAAAAGAATGACTAATATATAATCTTCCTCCTTTTGGAATATTATATTGAAGGCTCATTATATATCCATCTGGTTCTCGATGATAACTAACACCAAAATTACGTCTATTAGCATAAATAGTTAAAAATCCACAGTTATCCCTTTTATTTTCACTATCAATATAATCTACACCAACATCACCAGCAACATATAAGTCATCAATACTCATTGCTTCATCAGGGTCTATTCTATTATTCATAAACGGATTAATAGCTTCATCAAATTCACATAATAATTCTTTAATAATGCTTAAGTGATTATTATTGTCTATTCTTTCATTACTTTGACAATAATAATTATAGTTTAAATTATCTTGTAGCATCCAATTATATGGTGATATGGTAGGATCTACTTTTTTTATAATATTAAGATATAACTCTTTTTTTATTTCTTCAAATTTAGAAACTTCACTTTCAGGTAAATTATTTTTTCTTAATATAAAGTCTTTTTCTTGAAGAAGAAAATATAAGAACGCTTCTTTTTTATTAAATCCATAACCTTTAATATATTTATTACTATCGTCTCTACTATCTAGTCTTTTTTTTGCCAAATTTAACATCTTTGTAAATTGAGCACAGCTTAAATAATTTTTTTGCCTAATAATATTCTTTATGTCTTTAAGATATAAATCATCAACAGCTTCATTTTTAGGATCAAAGTTAGCTACTTTAATACCATTTATTCTAACAAAACAACCTTCTGGATATTTTTGACGAACAACTTTTGCAACTTCAAATGGTACCCTACCTTGTACAAGGACATTATCTTCATGATATATATTAAGACCATTCAATCGATAAACAGGTGTTGGACCTTTAGGTAAATATGCTATATATGTTGGATGTTCTATACCAACACTTTTTAAAACCTCTTCAAATTCTGTTTTTTTCATAACACACCTATTTTTTAATTAGAACTCTATCTAATCTAGTACTTAAAGCATCAATGTCTGTAAATTTATCTATTACTTCGTCAGGAGGAGTTTCCTCAAATTCCCAAATTAAATCATTAAGATGTTTTATGAAATACCTATGATCTTTTTCATTTTCACTTAATAGTTTAGCAGATAATATATTACCAATAGCATGATTATTATATTGATAATAGTTTTGGCATCTTACTCCATCTTTACTGTATTTAATATTTTTTTTATCAATTATACAATGAGCTTTTGGATCATCAAGAGCATCAAGAGCTTCCTTACACTCTACGGTAATATCATAATACTTATATTCCGTATTACTAAGTTGTTTCTTTAAAATCTTTTTGTTAACATGACTATTTTCCATTAAGAAATCAAGGAAAGCTTTTTCGAACAATAAAGAAACAATCTCATCAGTTAATGCTATATCATAAAAGTATTGTTTATCACGCGAAAGAATATAATGAACAAGAGCATGTCCCATTTCATGTGCAATTCCTGAACCTAAATATATTGCATTATTACAATC
>JAEEGL011821264.1_pt1 | contig 11989 bp, 10 predicted proteins | sample 9134231 | NCBI WGS metagenome assembly JAEEGL01 (sample SAMN16246548, study PRJNA631951) | gut metagenome | biome: gut microbiome; feature: rumen; material: fiber-attached | host: Bos | place: Iran: Karaj | collected 2018-10
ACAGACCCACAATCTCGCCCTGCTTCACATTGAAGCTCACATCGTTGACCACGGTACGTTTGCCATACCGTTTCACCAAGCCTTCCGTGCGTAATACTAATCCTTCTGTATCCATAATCGCCCGCAAAGGTACAAAAAAAAGTGAATAGTGAATCGTGAATAGTGAAAAATTTGCTGCCGCACATAAAAATTTAGCATTACGTATTATGAATTATGATTTTTTTTGTAACTTTGCGGGCGAAATGATGATTCTCAGATATCTGGCCATTTTCGGGCGTTACCTCCAACTGATGGGGCGGACATTCTCCGTGCCGGAAAAGATGCGTATGTTCTTCAAGTCGTATGTGAAGGAAATGGCGCAGTTGGGTGTGAACTCCATCGGTATCGTACTCATCATCTCCTTCTTTATCGGTGCCGTGATCTGTATCCAGATGAAACTGAACATCCAGAGTCCCTGGATGCCCCGTTGGGTGAGCGGCTACACGACGCGTGAGATCCTGCTGTTGGAGTTCTCGAGTTCGATCATGTGTCTGATCCTGGCTGGTAAGGTCGGTTCGAACATCGCCTCCGAGTTGGGTACGATGCGTGTGACCCAGCAGATCGACGCCTTGGAGATCATGGGCGTAAACTCAGCCAGTTACCTGATCCTGCCAAAGATCATGGGTATGTTGACCATCATGCCCTTCTTAGTGATCTTCTCCTCGGCCACCGGTATCTTAGGTGCCTATGCCACCGCCTATATCGGGCATGTGCTGCCCCCCGACGACCTCACCTTAGGTCTGCAGCATGCGTTTAAGTCGTGGTTCGTCTGGATGTCGATCATCAAGAGCGAGTTCTTCGCCTTTATCATCTCGAGTGTCCCTGCCTTCTGCGGCTATACTGTCGAGGGCGGTAGTGTGAATGTGGGTAAGTCGTCGACCGATGCCGTGGTATCCTCGAGCGTGCTCATCCTGTTCAGTGATGTCTTCCTAACCCAGTTGCTGTCATGATAGAAGTCAGGAACCTCTATAAGAGCTTTGAGGACAAGGAAGTGCTGAAGGATGTCAGTACCGTGTTCGAGGATGGCAAGACGAACCTGATCATCGGTCAGAGCGGCTCCGGTAAGACCGTGCTGATGAAGAACCTCGTCGGTCTGTTGGACCCCACCAGTGGACAGGTGCTCTATGACGGTCGTGACTTCGTGGCCATGTCGAAGAAAGAGAAGGTCTACATGCGTCGTGAGATGGGCATGATCTTCCAGAGTGCAGCCCTGTTTGACTCACTGACGGTGTTAGAGAATGTGATGTTCCCGTTGGATATGTTCTCGAGCATGACCCTGAGGGAGCGCACGAAACGCGCCATGGACTGTCTGGACCGTGTGAACCTCGTCGGTGCGGAGGAGAAATTCCCGGGCGAGCTGTCGGGCGGTATGCAGAAGCGTGTGGCCATTGCCCGTGCCATCGCCCTGAACCCGAAGTACCTATTCTGTGACGAGCCGAACTCCGGTCTCGACCCCAAGACCTCACTCGTGATCGACGACCTGTTGCACAGCATCACCAAGGAATTCAACATGACCACCATCATCAATACCCACGACATGAACTCCGTGATGGGTATCGGTGAGAATATCATCTTCATCTATGAAGGCTGCAAGGAGTGGCAGGGCGTGAGCAGTCAGATCATGCACTCCGACAACCAGCGTCTCACCGATTTCATCTTCGCCAGTGACCTATTGAAGAACATGCGGCAGCTGGTCATCGAGAAGGAAGGTGGCCGTCGGGCTTAGAAATTCCACTTCGCAGCGAGGGTGGGATTGACAAAGAATGTCTGATCGCTGACTGTGTTATAAATGAAATTATTGCTGATCTCGACCTCAGTGCCTAAACTGAGGTGGTCGGTGATGTTATACCACAACTGCGGCTCGGAGAGGATGACGAGCTGACCATGACCGTTGGCCTTCTGACCGCGCCAGAAATCGATGAAGCCCGAGAACGACATTTTGTGATTGAGGAAATGGACACCCCAGACGCCCGTCAGTTGCATACTGTTGTAGGCGGTATTGAAATCGTAGTTCTTGAAGAAGCGCTTGTAGAGCAGCTGGAGCGACCAGGTGGCGGTGTAGTTAGGCGTATTGCCATTGTAGGCGATACCAGCCAGGGCTGCCTGTTGATAGCTGCCGGTACGGGAACCCAGACCACCGTCGTACTCGATATGGGCGGCGAGGGGCAGTTTCTTGAAGAGGTTGAACTCGCGGGAGATCTCCGTATAGGCGCCGAGGGTCTCCTTGCGGCTGAGATCGACATCAACGAAATAGTACCACGAGCCCCAGTTGTCGGCCTTGAACTGTTCGAGGGTGACGGTCACCTTCTGACGGGCAGACTCCTCATCAGGGTAGATGTTACGACCGAAGTCATAGTGGAGTTGGATGTTCTGGGCACTGGCCGAAAGGGCAGAAAGGACGAGAATGGAAAAGAGGACTAATTTTTTCATATTATTTTTATTATTTTTGTGATAATTTCTCCATGATAAGACGGGCGGCATTGTCGGGCGCCACCTGATCACCGAGGCGTCGGTTGACCTCTGTATAGCCGTCGAGCATCTGTTGTCGGGCAGGACCATCGAGAATTTTGGTCAGTTCCTGACGGATATTTTTGACAGAGAAGCTGTCGGCCACCAGTTCTTTCACCACCTCAGCGTCGACAATGAGGTTCACCAAGGAGATGTATTTCACTTTCAGCACCCGTTTGCGAAGCCAACCGATGATCGTGGGCAGGGGCGTCTCATAACACACGACCTGCGGCACGCGGAAGAGCGCGGTCTCAAGGGTGGCCGTACCACTGGTCACTAAGGCTGCATGGGCCTTGGAAAGCAGGTCGTAAGTCTGGTTATAGACCACCTGTACCTTTCGGCCCTCGATGAATTGCTGGTAATAACCGGCTTCGATACCGGGAGCCCCGGCAAGGATGATCTGGTAGTCGTTCTCATAGGGTTTCACGGCCTCGAGCATCGCAGGGAGGTTGTCTTTGATCTCTTGTTGGCGGGAACCGGCAAGCAAGGCTATTACTATAGAGTGGAAAGAGGGGTTAGAGTGGAAAGAGGAAAGAGGAGAGTGGAAAGAGATATGATTTGTCCCTTGATTATTCTCTTGATTATTAACTGCAGCATTATCAGCAGCAGAGTATTCTCTTTCCTCTTTCCTCTTTCCACTTTCCTCTAAATAAGACTTCACTTCTGCGGCGGTGGGATTACCGACGTAGTGAATGGGATAATGGTGCTTGCCTTCGAAGAAATCCACCTCGAAAGGCAGGATGGAGAAGAGTTCGTCGACATCGCGTTTGATGTTCTTGATGCGATACTCCTTCCACGCCCAGATCTTCGGAGAGATGTAATAATAGACGGGTACATTTGTCCGCGATTTTACAAATTTCGCAATCTTCAGATTAAAGCCCGGATAATCGACCAAGATGACACAGTCGGGTTGCCACGAAAGGATATCCGCTTTACACATCCGCATATTCCGCAGTATCACAGGAAGATGGAGCAGCACGGGAATAAAGCCCATGTAGGCAAGGTCCCGGTAGTGGCGTACGCAGGTACCACCCGCCGCCGACATCAGGTCACCGCCAAAGAACCGGAACTGTGCATCCGCGTCAAGATTCTTCAACGACTGCATCAGGTGCGAGGCATGGAGGTCACCCGAGGCTTCACCGGCAATTAAGTAAAATTTCATTTTAGTGAATAGTGAATAGTGAAGAAATGATAATCACTGTAGGAGGGGCCAAGCCTTTATTTGATTGAAGGCGGAGTAGGCGGTGAGGTCGATCTGGGTGGGGGTGATGGCGACGTAGCCATGGTCGAGGGCCCAACGGTCGGTATCCTCGGCCTCCGGTTCATCGTTGCGGTATTGCCCCACCATCCACCAGTAGTCGTAGCCACGGAGATGATGACATTTCGTGACCTCGTTGTACCATGTACCGGGGGACATGCGACACACCCGGATGCCCTGGAACATCGGCACGAGCGGGAAGTTGACATTCAGACAGACGCCTTTTGGCAGGCCCTCCCGGAGCACCTGAGCCGTGATAGAACGGATAAAGGGACGGAGGGGTTCGAAGTCGGCATCGTCGCGATGGTCACATAGTGAGAAGGCCACGGAGGGGATATACTTCATACAGCCCTCGAGGGTGACACCCATGGTGCCGCTGTAATGGGCATTGACAGAGGCATTGTCACCGTGGTTGATGCCCCCGATCACCATGTCAGGGCGACGCGGACAGATTTCGGCGAGGGCCAGTTTCACGCAGTCGACGGGTGTGCCGTTGCAGGACCACACCTCGACACCCTCCCACGCGTCACGTTTGCAGAGGCGCAAAGGGACGGTGGCCGAAAAGGCGCAGGCATAGCCGCTGCGGGCATCCTCAGGGGCACAGACAATGATGTCGCCCACATCGGACAGCATGTCGATCAGACACCGGATACCCTTCGACTGATAACCATCATCATTGGAAATAAGTAATAACGGTCGTTTAATATTCATAAAATATCAGTGATTTGTGTGCAAAGGTACAAAAAAATGATAAATTATAAATGATAAATGATAATAATTTTGTAACTTTGTGGCCAAATTTCCAATTAAGAATAAGGTAAAACAAAATTATAATGGGTAAAATTATTGCATTAGCGAACCAAAAAGGCGGTGTCGGTAAGACCACCACCACCATGAATCTCGGTGCCTCGCTGGCAACCCTGGAGAAGAGCGTATTGATTGTGGATGCCGATCCACAGGCCAACGCCTCCAGTGGTCTGGGTGTGGACATCAAGGAAGTGGAATGCTCCCTGTATGAATGTATTGTCAACAAGACCGATGTCAGAGATGCCATCTATACCACCGATATCGACAATCTGGATATCATCCCCAGTCACATCGACCTGGTGGGTGCAGAAATCGAGATGTTGAACATGGACAACCGTGAGAAAATCCTGCGCCAGTTGTTGGAGCCTATCCGCGCAGATTATGACTATATCCTGATTGACTGTTCGCCCTCCTTGGGCCTCATCACCGTGAATGCCCTGTCGGCAGCCGATTCCGTAATCATCCCCGTACAATGCGAATATTTCGCCTTGGAGGGCATCAGCAAACTGCTCAACACCATCAAGATCATCAAGAACAAGTTGAATCCGGCCTTGGAGATCGAGGGTTTCCTGTTGACCATGTATGACAGTCGTCTCAGACTGGCCAACCAGATCTACGACGAGGTGAAGCGTCACTTCCAGGAGTTGGTCTTCAAGACCGTCATTCAGCGTAACGTGAAGTTGTCGGAGAGTCCGAGTCACGGTCTGCCTGTCATCCTCTACGATGCCGACTCCACCGGTAGTAAGAACCATCTGGCACTGGCCAAGGAGATTATCAGTAAGAACAGTTAACAACATCAGAAACGACACTAAAAACATGGCTGTACATAAAAAATACGACCGTAATGTGCTGGGCAGAGGCCTGGACAATATTGGAAATGGTAAAGGCAAAGGTTTAGACGCCCTGATCAACACAAAGGACGTTGAGACAGAAGGCAGTTCGAACCTCAGTGAGATTGCCATCGAGAAAATCTCGTCGAACCCCAACCAACCGCGAAGGGAGTTTGACGAGGAGGCTTTGACGGAACTCTCGAACAGTATCCGTGAGATCGGTATCATCACCCCGATCACCCTGCGCCAGATGTCAGACGGACAGTATCAGATCATTGCCGGTGAGCGTCGTTGGCGCGCTGCCAAGGCCGCCGGTCTGACGACAATCCCCGCCTATATCCGTACCGTCGAAGACGAGGGCGTGATGGAGATGGCCCTGGTAGAGAATATCCAGCGTGAGGATCTGAACGCCATCGAGATCGCCCTTGCTTACCAGCATATGGCCGATACCATCGGCATGACGCAGGAGCGGATCTCGGAGCGTGTGGGTAAGAGCCGCACCTCGGTCACCAACTTCATGCGTCTGCTGAAACTGCCTGCACAGATACAGATGGCCCTGAAGAACCATGAGATCGACATGGGTCATGCCCGTGCACTGTTGGCCATCGACAGTCCGTCGGCCCAGATCAAGCTGTTCAAGGACATTCAGAAGAACGGCCACTCCGTCCGTAAGGTGGAAGAGCTGGTAAAGATCATCAAGGATGGTGCCGACCTGCAGACCGCCAAGAAGACAGCCGATCAGAAAGCCCGTCTGCCGGAGGAGTTCAACACCCTGCGCAAACGGTTGACAGACCTGTTCCAGACGAAGATCCAGATGACCTACAACCCCAAGGGAAAGGGCAAGATCACCATCGGTTTCGACAATCCCGATGAGTTGGAGCATATCATGAACACTTTTGATAAGATATCAAATTGAGACGTTATATACAAATCATAACCCGACGGTCAGTGGCCGTCATACTTCTGTTGTTGACAGCTGTCACCAGCTTCGCCCAAGACGCTGATGACGTGCCTGCGGACAGCATCTTCGCCATCAGCAGCGATACGGACAGTCTGCAGACGGCACAGCAGACTGCCGACAGTCTCCTGACAGACAGTCTGCAAAAGCAGTTGAGTGTGATGGCAGATGCCAAGCCGTCTCTGAAGGTGCAGAAAGACTGGGGCACCTGGAAACCCGACCCGAAGCGTGCACTCTGGTTAGCGCTCGTCTTTCCCGGCGGTGGACAGATCTACAACCGCAAATACTGGAAGTTGCCCCTGATCTATGGCGGATTCATGGGTTGCCTGTATGCCATGAGCTGGAACGACGGTATGTATAAGGACTACTCGCAGGCCTATCTCGACATTACGGATGACGACCCTGGTACAGCGAGTTACAACAACTACCTGCATCTGGGTGCGAAGATCGACGACACCAACAGGTCCCGTTACGAGGAGATCTTCAAGAGCAGGAAAAACAAGTACCGACGCTGGCGCGACCTGAGTTTCTTTGTGATGGTGGGCGTCTATGCCCTCTCGGTGATCGACGCCTATGTGGATGCTGAGCTCTCGCAGTTCGATATCTCGAAGGACCTGAGTCTGAAGGTGGAGCCCACGATCATGCGGAGCGGTGCATCGAACAACCCCTTTGAAGCAGGGGCTTTGGGACTCAACTGTAGTTTAAACTTTTAAAGCGACAAAAAATTGATTATGAAGCAGAGACTATTATGGATACTACTCGTCGTGTTCCTGATCGGTTCAGGAAGCACGGTTGAGGCACAAGTGGTAAAGAAAACCGTTAAGGACACGCCTGTGGTAGTGGCAGACGATCCGGAGGAGGAAGACGACGAAGAAGACTATGACGAAGAGGAGGATGAAGACGGCGACTTCGATGAAGAAGACGGCGAAGAGGGCGATGAGCCTACCCTCCTCAGCGAAGACGAGATTGCCGTCACGGACAAGGAAGGCAACGAGGAACTCATTGAGTTCCCCGAGGCCATGACCTACGACCTCGACAGTCTGTTGAACCTCTATATGTCGAAGACTTACCTCACGGGCACCAATGACTGTGAGATGAAGGATGTCAACCCCACCTATCCACGTGAGGTCTATATCGACCGGCTCAGTCGGATACCCTCTGTGATGGAACTGGCTTACAATGATGTGGTGCAGAAGTTCATTGACCGCTATGCGGGCAGACTGCGCTACTCTGTCAGTTACATGTTGGGTGCCATGAACTTCTACATGCCCGTCTTCGAGGAAGCCCTCGAGGCCTATCAGTTGCCATTGGAACTGAAATACCTGCCTATCATCGAGTCGGCCCTGAATCCGAAGGCCGTATCGCGTGTGGGTGCCGCCGGTCTGTGGCAGTTTATGCCCGCCACCGGTAAGCAATACGGTCTGGAACTGAACTCACTGGTTGACGAGCGTCGTGACCCCGTGAAGTCCTCCTATGCCGCTGCCCGTTATCTGAAGGCCCTGTACCGGATCTTCGGCGACTGGAATCTGGTGATTGCCGCCTATAACTGCGGTCCGGAGAATATCAACAAGGCCATCCGCAGGGCCCGTGCTGCCAAGGGCAAGACCCAGGAGGGCGACGTGATCACGGCTGCCGACAAGGACTACTGGCATATCTATCCCTATCTGCCGGCAGAGACCCGCGGCTATGTGCCTGCCTTCATCGCAGCCAACTACATCATGACCTATTACTGCGAGCACAATATCTGTCCGATGACCACCCGTCTGCCGGCGCAGACCGACACCATCGTGGTCAGACGCAATGTCCATTTAGAGCAGGTGGCCGCTGTGCTGGGCCTGGATATCGACATGCTGCGTTCCCTGAATCCGGAGTATCGCCGTGACATCGTGCCAGGTCTTACCAAGCCCTCGGTCATCCGTCTGCCACTGGCTGATACAGGGCGGTTTATCGACAACGAAGACTCTATTTACAACTACCGGACGGATGAGTTGCTCAACAAACGGTTAGAGGTGACCATCAACGATGATGTGCCCACCTATACCCGTAAGGCCAGTAAGAAGGTGAGCCGGAAGAACAGCCGTGCCAAGCGTAACAGCCGTGTGACCAGGAACAAACGCACGACGGCCCGCAAGGCAACAGCCCGTAAGGCAACTACCAAGAAAAAGACTACCGCCAAGAAAAAGGCGGCTCCTAAGAAGAAGAAGGCAACAGCCAGGAAAAAGGCACCTGCCAAGAAATCACGGAAAAGGAGGTAAATAAACATGGACGAAGACAAGATTCCTCAGGAAGAGCGCGATGAGAAATTAGTGAACGACGCCTTTCAGGAGTTGCTCGACAGCTACCTGTCATCCCGCCATCGTAAGAAGGTGGACCTCGTCACGAAGGCTTTCAACTTCGCACGGCAAGCGCACAAAGGGGTCCGACGCCTGTCGGGCGAGCCCTATATCATGCACCCCATTGCCGTTGCCCTCATCGCCTGTAAGGAGGTGGGGTTAGGTTCAACGAGTATCTGTTCGGCGCTGTTGCATGATGTCGTGGAAGACACCGACTATACGGTAGAGGATATCGAGAACATCTTCGGTCCGAAGATTGCACAGATTGTAGATGGTCTGACCAAGATCAGCGGTGGTATCTTCGGGGAGCAGGCCTCAGCACAGGCTGAGAACTTCAAGAAACTGCTGCTTACCATGAGCGACGATATCCGCGTGATCCTCATCAAGATCTGTGACCGTCTGCACAATATGCGTACCCTGGAGTCGCAGCCTGCCAACAAACAGTACAAGATTGCGGGTGAGACCCTCTATATCTACGCCCCACTGGCCAACCGTCTGGGCCTCAACAAGGTGAAATCGGAACTCGAGAACCTGAGTTTCAAGTTCGAGCACCCCGATGAGTACACCAGCATCTCCAAGAAACTGGAGACCACCCAGAAGCAACGCGAGAAACTGTTTGATGAATTCACCAAGCCGATCCGTGAAGCCCTCGACAGCATGCACATCCAGTATGAGCTCAAGCAGCGCGTGAAGACCCCCTACTCCATCTGGAACAAGATGCAGAACAAGCATGTCACCTTTGAAGAAATCTACGACATCCTGGCTCTGCGCATCATCTTCACACCCCGTGTCAGGGAAGAGGAGGTCAACGAGTGTTTCAATATCTATGTGGCTATCTCCCGTATTTACAAGTCCCATCCCGACCGTATGCGCGACTGGCTCAGTCATCCGAAGGCCAACGGTTATCAGGCACTGCACGTCACCCTGATGTCGAAGACCGGTCAGTGGATAGAGGTACAGATCCGTTCCGACCGTATGGACGAGGTGGCAGAACAGGGCTTCGCCGCCCACTGGAAATACAAGGACGGTCTGGAAGATGAGGAATACACCGAGGATGAGGCCGAGTTGAACGACTGGCTGCGTACCATCAAGGAGATCCTCGACGACCCACAGCCCGATGCGATGGACTTCCTCGACACCATCAAACTGAACCTCTTTGCCAGTGAGATCTTCGTCTTCACCCCCAAGGGAGAGATCAAGACGATGCCCACGGGGTGTACGGCCCTCGACTTCGCCTTCTCCATCCACACTTTCTTAGGCAGTCATTGTATCGGCGCAAAGGTGAACCATAAGCTGGTACCATTGTCACATAAGCTGAAGAGCGGTGACCAGGTAGAGATCCTCACGTCGAAATCACAGCATGTCAGTCCGGCGTGGATCAACTTCGTCTCCACCGCCAAGGCCAAGGCCAAGATCCAGGCCATCCTGCGTCGTGACAACCGCGAGGTGCAGAAGAAGGGTGAGGATATCCTCATGGCCTTCCTGCAGAAGAACCAACTGGAATATACACCTGCGACGGCCGACCGTCTCGCAGAGTACCATGATATCAGTAAACGGGCCGATTTCTTCGTCGCCTTAGGAGAGAATAAAGTCTTGTTGGGCGAGAAAGACCTCGACGAGCTGTCAGGCAAGAACAAGAAAGACGAGGAGAAGAGCGGTTGGTTGAAGTACGTGCCCTTTGTCGGCAATAAGAAAAAGAAGGAAGAGCCACAGAAGGAACTCTTTGTGGTACCGGAGAAGTTCAACCGCAAGAAACCCATCTTCATCACAGAGGATAATATCAGTCAGTATAAGTTCCCGGGCTGCTGTCACCCCATCCCCGGCGATGATGCCCTCGGCTATATTGACAATAAGAACCAGATTGAGATCCACAAGCGCAACTGTCCTGTGGCCGCGAAACTGAAGACCAGCTTCGGCAATCGCATCCTCGATATCAAGTGGGATATGCACAAGACCCTCTATTTCGACGCCACGATCCGTCTGGGCGGCATCGACCGCGTAGGCCTGCTCAACGAGGTGACACAGATTATCTCTGCCCAGATGAACGTGAATATCCACACGGTAAACATCACCTGCGAGGAAGGCATCTTCGACGGCAGTATCGAACTGCGTGTACACGACCGCGATGATGTGAAGACCATCATCAATAATTTGAAGGGCGTGCCGGATCTGAAGGAAATTTCTCAAATCATGTAAATGATAATGATTTAATGAATAATGAATAATGAATAATGAATAAAGAATAAAGAATAAATGATAAATGATAATATGGGAAAACGGGTAAGTCTATTAGGGAACAGATGGATGATGGTGATGAGTTTATCATTTATCATTTATCATTTATCATTTAGTTACGCACTGGCTGCTTCACGCTATGACAATCCGGACACGATTGTGGTGGCGAGAGACGGTACCGGGGAGTTCCGGACGGTAGACGAGGCCATTGAGGTCTGTCGCGCTTTCATGGACTATCACAAGGTTATATATATAAAGAAAGGTACGTATAAGGAGAAACTCATCATCCCGCAATGGCTGCAGAACATTGAACTCTGTGGTGAGGACCGGGATGAGACCATCATCACCTATGACGACCATGCCAATGTGAAGATTCTGCTTGGCACGGCTTCGCCGCGAGAACAGGCGATGGGCACCTTCCGCACCTATACCTTGAAGATTGAGGCCAACGACATCACCCTGAAGAACCTCACCATCGAAAATAATTCCGCGAGACTGGGACAGGCCGTCGCCCTGCATACAGAAGGGGATCGGCTGATTTTTGTCAACTGTCGGTTTATCGGTCATCAGGACACCGTCTATACCGGTATGCCCTATACCCGACTATACTTCAAGGGATGTTATATCTGCGGCACGACCGACTTTATCTTCGGTCCTTCAACAGCGTGGTTTGAGGACTGTACCATCGAGAGTCTCGTCAACAGCTATGTCACCGCAGCCTCCACACCTGCCGATGCCGCCTATGGCTATATCTTCAACAACTGTCGGCTCATTGCGAAAGCCGGTGTCGACAAGGTATACCTCGGACGTCCTTGGCGCGACTATGGCTACACCCTCTTCATGAACTGCGAACTGGGTGCCCATATCCGTCCGGAAGGCTGGCATCACTGGGAGAAGCAACGGGAGCAGACCGCCCGTTACCTGGAATACAACAATCGTGGTGCCGGTGCCCAACCCCAACAGCGCGTCGCCTGGAGTCGGCAGCTCACCAAGAAAGAAGCCCAGCAGATTACACCTGCCA
>JAEEGL013162490.1_pt1 | contig 11989 bp, 7 predicted proteins | sample 9134231 | NCBI WGS metagenome assembly JAEEGL01 (sample SAMN16246548, study PRJNA631951) | gut metagenome | biome: gut microbiome; feature: rumen; material: fiber-attached | host: Bos | place: Iran: Karaj | collected 2018-10
ATACTTTTCGCGGTTCGTCTTATACACGCGATCATTCATATCTTTACGCGCGATAGGACGGTTCGTCGGAATCTCCACTACATCCAGTTTATAGATGTCCCAGAACTCACCGGCCTCGGTGGAGGCGGTACCCGTCATACCAGCCAGCTTGTGGTACATGCGGAAATAATTCTGGAGGGTGATGGTGGCAAATGTCTGTGTGGCAGCCTCGACCTTCACGTGCTCTTTAGCTTCGACAGCTTGATGCAGTCCGTCGCTCCAGCGGCGTCCCTCCATGATACGGCCGGTCTGCTCATCGACAATCTTCACTTCGCCGTCGATGACTACATACTCATCGTCCTTGTTGAACATGCAGTAGGCCTTCAGCAGTTGCTGCAGGGTGTGAACGCGTTCTGACTGCACGGCATAGTGCTGCAGTTTCTCGTCTTTGAGGTTGACGCGCTCTTCGTCAGACAGCGTCTTGTCACCTTCCAGAGCTGAGAGTTCAGAGGTGATGTCTGGCAGTACAAAGAGGTCTTTATCGTTAACCTGATTAGCCAGCCAGGCAGTACCCTTATCGGTCAGGTCACACGAGTTGAGTTTTTCGTCAACGACGAAATACAGCGGTTCCACAACCTCCGGCATACGGCGGTTGTTGTTCTCCATGTAGGTCTCTTCCGTCTTGAGCATTCCGCTCTTGATACCGTCTTCAGACAGGAACTTGATGAGCGGTTTGTTCTTCGGCATTGACTTATGCGAGCGGTAGAGAGCCAGGAAACCCTCGTCAGTCAGCTTCTTGTCATTCTTCTCCAGACCTTCGGCTATCTTCTGTTTGGCTTCTGCCAGATACTGAGTGGCCAGCTGTTTCTGTACGCCCACCAGCTTTTCAACCAGCGGCTGGTATTCCTCGAACATCTGGTCATCGCCCTTGGGAACGGGACCTGAGATGATCAGCGGCGTACGGGCATCATCAATCAGCACGGAGTCCACCTCATCGACGATTGCATAGTTGTGGGCACGCTGTACGAGGTCCTGAGGTGATATGGCCATATTGTCACGCAGGTAGTCAAAACCAAACTCATTGTTGGTACCGAACGTGATGTCAGCCTGGTAGGCCTTGCGGCGGGCCTCGCTGTTGGGCTGGTGTTTGTCAATACAGTCAACGCTGAGTCCGTGGAACATATAGAGCGGTCCCATCCACTCCGAGTCACGCTTTGCCAGGTAGTCGTTCACCGTTACTACATGAACACCGTTGCCAGTCAACGCATTGAGGAACACGGGTAGGGTAGCCACGAGCGTCTTACCTTCACCAGTAGCCATTTCGGCAATCTTACCCTGATGCAGAACGACACCGCCGAACAGCTGCACGTCGTAGTGTATCATTTCCCATTTCAGGTCGTTGCCACCGGCTGTCCAGTGGTTATGGTAGATAGCCTTGTCACCGTCGATGGTGATAAAGTCCTTCTTGGGGTCTGCGGCCAGTTCGCGGTCGAAGTCTGTAGCCGTTACAATAGTCTCTTCGTTTTCGGCAAAGCGGCGTGCCGTGTCCTTGACAATGGCAAAGACCTCGGGCATAACGTCATTCAGGGCACCTTCATAAATGTCCAGCACTTCCTTTTCGAGTTTGTCTATCTGGGCGAAGATTTCAGAGCGTTCGTCAATAGGCGTATCTTCGATGGTGGCCTTGAGCTTCTCTATTTCTTCTTTCTGCTTGGTGGCTGAATCCTGAACTTGGCGCTGCAGTTCCTTGGTGCGCTGGCGCAACTCGTCGTTGGAGAGCTTTTGCATGTCAGGATAGACGGCCTTCACCTTCTCTACGAAGGGGCGAATCAATTTTTCGTCGCGTGAGGCTTTGTCGCCGAACAGCGAACGTAAAAACTTGTTGAAATTCATCTTTATTATTTACGATTTACTGATTTACTATTTATGATTATATAAAAACGGGTGCAAAATTACGAAAAAATAATCGTATTCTCGCATAAAAGACTGATAATTTTCTATTTCTCTTCCAATCATGGGCGTTTTCTGTATATGTGAAGTACACTTTGTAACAGCAAACATAGTGCCAAACTCCATATTCCCTCGGCGTATGACTGGAAAAGACTGCCAACGAAGAAAAGCAAACACAGAATGGCAGTAATATGCCAATAGCGGGTGCGCTTGCCCCTGATGACTGGCCAGAGGAATACCCAGTGGATAGGGTTGAACAGCAGTATCTGCAGGTTCAGGCTGACGGTAGGATGTTGTGAGAAAAGCATCAGGAATAACACGATGCCAATCAGTCCTGATGTCAGCATCAGCAGCAGGTCCCATGTCAAAATGGCACACTTGCGTTTCCATTCTACGACAAAAATGACAAGCCCGATTGCCAGGAGTATGATTCCAAACTGAACTGGCGACAGCGGAAAGCCTTCCTCGTGGCGTTGTACGCCGGCAGGAACGGCAATGCGGCGTTCCTTCACCAATGGACGGGACACGCCTTGGACAATGATTTGGGCGCCATCGAAGTCCCTCATCAGGTTGTGGGGAAGAAACTCTTGTTGACGGATGTCTGTCTGAAGGTCGGCCTTGATTCCCAACAGGATGTCGTTGCCGAAGGTGGACCACGGATAGTTCCTGGTCATTTCGTGCACCATTTCCCGATAGGATGGGGTATAGTCCTTGCGTTCCTGGTATTTGACTTCTCCGTTGATACATTGTTCTATAATGTCTCGCGCCTTGGTCGTACAGTTATTATAGAAGAAATTGTATCGATAGACACGGTTGTTAGGGCGCATGTTTTCTTTCAGCATGCTAAAGAGTCGGGATTTTTCCTCAGCAGTAAGGTTTAGCACCTGTTCCGTCACCATGCTTCCAAAACGTCGGTACTCTTCTGGGAAATACTCGTAGGGATAAGCACCTAATTCGTAGTCGGTCATTCCAAAGACAAAGCGCAGCGTGAAATGGGGCGCATCGAAATTGAACACTCCGTAGTTGAAGGCAATGTCCAAACCGCCTTTCTTCAGCTCATGATATCTGATAGCGGTATGTCCATAGAGGCTATAGACCTCGTCGTGCGGCTGACAGGTAAGCAGACTGACCTCGACGGAATCGATGGTTGACTCAACAGAATCTGTGTTCGTATTCTGCTGTTCTTGTGCATTGGCTGACATGCAAATCGTAGCTGTCAGGACAAATATAGCCCCTTTAAGAGCATTAAAAACGGTTTCTAAATGTTTCACGATGCAAAATTAACCTATATTTTCCACTTAATGTGCGTTTATTTCGTTTTTTTTCAATAATTTTGCAGACCGAAATCGAATTGATTAAACAAAAATAGATGAAGAAACAGTTTTTTTATGCGATATTGTTGAGTTCGCTGGCATTCCCCGCTATGGCTCAAGTAGGCAGCACGTTGTCACCTTACAGCCAATTCGGACTGGGCAAGCTGGCCGATCAGTCGCTGGGATTCAACAGAGGTATGAGTGGCGTCGGAATTGGTCTGCGTGGCGGACAAATGGTGAATATCCAGAACCCTGCATCGTTTTCGGCCGTTGACTCCCTGACCATGCTGTTTGACATGGGCGTGTCAGGCCAAATAACCAATTTCAAGGAAGGCGGCAAGAAGGTCAATGCGCATACTGCCGACTTCGACTACATTGTCGGTCAGTTCCGCATCATGCCACGCATGGGCGTCACCGTTGGTATCATTCCCTTCTCACACGTCGGCTACAACTACAAGTCAGTAGAATATGTTGGCGGCAACCGTGCCAATACCGCCACATCGTCCTACAAGGGTACTGGCGGACTCAATCAAGGCTTCGTCGGCATTGGCTGGGAGCCTGTTAACGGATTCTCCGTCGGTGTTAACTTCTCATATCTGTGGGGAAATATTGAACGCACAGCAACGATTGTCAACAGCGACTCCTATGTTAATACAGAGACGCAGACCTATTCTACGTCCATCGGCAGCTATAAGCTTGATTTCGGCTTACAGTATCAAAAGGCTGTGTCTAAGAAAGACCTGCTGACGGTAGGTGCTGTAGTTGGCCTTGGACACAATTTGAATGCCACTGCAGAATTTCTTCGCACCAATACCAACACCCAGACCAGTGTGTCATTTACTAAGAAAGACAGCGTAGAAAATGCTTTTGCGCTGCCATTTACCTTTGGGGTGGGTGCCTCGCTGGTTCACAACAACAGCCTGACTGTGGCTGCCGACTATTCTTTTCAGAAATGGGGAAACCTGGATTATCCACGCGTCAATGCCATTTCCTCACGTTATGAACTGGCCAGTGGCTTGTTGAGCGACCGTCATCGTATTGCTGTCGGTGCTGACTGGTTGCCCTGCGGTGACAGGTATGACCGTCGTTTCCTTCATCGCGTCCACTATCGTGGCGGCATATCCTATGCCACTCCATATTATAAGATAGGTACGCACGATGGACCCAAGGAATTGACGCTGAGTGCCGGCTTTGGCATACCCATTACCAACAGTTGGAACAACCGTTCATTCTTAAATATCAGTGCCCAGTGGGTACGTACTTCTCAGCCCAGTTTCATTACGGAAAACACTTTCCGTATCAACATCGGTCTGACTTTCAACGAACGCTGGTTTGCCAAGTGGAAGGTGGATTAACTGAATGAGAAATTAGAAATGAGGAATGAGCAATTAAAATATAAAAATGTAAAATGGGCTATGCTGCATAGGGCATTTCTCATTTCTCATTTCTCATTTCTCATTTTCTTCGTTGCTTGCAGCGAAGTTCAGGAACATACTGCTCCTGCCATCAACGACCGTGACTCAGTATCCATGATGACCAGCTATGGCGTCAACACCCTCATTTCCGACTCTGGTGTCATCAAATACAAGATCGTCACAGAACGCTGGGATGTCAACACCGTGAAAAACCCGCCGCGATGGACCTTCGAGAAAGGCATCTTTATGGAGCAGTTCGACGAGCAGTTCCATGTAGAGGGATATATCTATGCCGACACCGCATGGTATTACGACCAGCAGAAACTTTGGGAGCTGCGTGGCCGTGTGCGCATCCTGAACGTCAACGGCTTACGGTTCAACAGCGAGGAACTGTTCTGGGACGGTATTCGCCACGAATTCTATTCCCATAAGTTCTCACGGGTCATTACCCCTGAGCGTACGATGGAGGGTACCTACTTCCGCAGCGATGAACACATGGCGCACTACGAAGTGAGCAATTCTGTTGGCTCTTTCCTGGCTTCTGATATGGAGGGCGATAATTCCAGCAGTCAGAATGCCAATAATCAGTCGAAAGACACCGCTACCGTTACGCAACCCGTGCGACAGGCTGCAACACGACATGCTGCAACACAGAAAAACACTACTAAACAATGACATACTCGATAATAGGACTCATCATATCCATGATATTCTCCGCCTTCTTCTCGGGCATGGAGATTGCCTTTGTTTCCAGTAACAGGCTGAGGGCTGAGATGGACCGTGAGAAAAACGGACTGTCGCAAAAAGCGCTGACCGTCTTCTACCGCCATCCCAACAACTTCATTTCCACCATGCTGGTTGGCAACAATATCGCGTTGGTCATCTATGGCATCCTGTTTGCCCGCATTTTTGATTCCACGCTGTTTGCCGGTATCGACAATGACGGTTTCCGAGTGACTGCCGACACGCTGCTGTCAACGGCGGTAGTGCTGTTTACCGGTGAGTTCCTGCCAAAATCTATCTTCAAGTCCAATCCTAATGCACTGTTGACCTTCTTTGCCGTTCCGGCATGGATTTGTTATGTGGTGCTCTATCCCATCTCCCGTTTTGCCACCCTTCTTTCTCGTGGCTTGCTGCGACTGATTGGTGTTCACATGCCTAAGGAAACTGAGGACAAGGAGTTTACGAAGATTGACCTGGACTATCTGGTGCAGTCGAGTATTGACAATGCCACCGATGAAGATGCTATCGATGAGGATGTCAGAATCTTCCACAATGCCCTCGACTTTGCCGACACGAAGGTGCGCGACTGTATGGTGCCGCGTACGGAGATTGATGCTGTTGACATCGAGGACTGCACCATCGAGGAGCTGAAGTCGAAGTTTATTGAGAGCGGCCACTCTAAACTGGTCGTCTATCGCGAGGACATCGACCATATCATCGGGTACATACATTCCTCCGACCTGTTCCGCCCCATACCGGAGAAGTTGGAGGCTTTGGTTCGTGACATGCCCTATGTTCCTGAGACGATGGCAGCGCGCAAACTGATGCACATCTTCCTGCAGCAGAAGAAATCGCTGGGTGTCGTGGTCGATGAGTTCGGAGGTACCAGCGGACTGGTGTCGTTGGAGGACATCGTGGAAGAGATTACCGGCGACATCGAGGACGAGCATGACAACACAAAATATGTTGCCAAGCAACTGACTGATGGCGACTACATGATTTCTGCCCGTTTGGAGATAGAAAAAGTGAACGAGATGTTCGGACTGGACCTGCCCGAGAGCGATGACTATATGACTGTCGGCGGACTGATTCTACACGAATACCAGTCGTTCCCAAAACTCAACGAAGTAGTGCGTATAGGACACTTTGAGTTCAAAATTATCAAGAATACCATGACAAAAATCGAATTAGTACGACTAAAAGTGATAGAATAAGGTATTTTTTTGCAAAAATATGCCGATGTTTCCGCGAAATTTTGTAATTTTGTCGGCTGAAACTGAAAAAATGCAGAAATTATAAATAAAAAATAAAAAATTAATAGCTAAAAAATGGCAGCAATTGGAAAAATCAGAAGCTGGGGACCAGTTCTCGCAACAGTGATCGGTCTGGCCCTTTTTGCATTCATTGCCGAAGAGATGTTCCGCTCGTGTGAAGCAACCAACAACGAGCGTCGTCAGCAGGTCGGCGAAGTGTTAGGAAAGAAAATCTCAGTACAGGACTTCCAGAGTCTTGTCGATGAGTATCAGGAGTTCATCAAGTTCACCCAGGGTCGTGACAACCTCTCTGAGGAGGAACTCAACCAGGTGAAGGATCAGGTGTGGCAGCAGTTTGTCAACAACACCATCATTGAGACCGAGTCTAATAAGCTTGGACTTACCGTGACCGACGAAGAGCTCCAGAACGTACTGAAAGCCGGTACCGACCCGATGCTCATGCAGACTCCTTTCGTCAATCAGGAGACCAAGCGTTTTGATGTGACACAGCTCACCAAGTTCCTGGCAGACTACAAGCAGATGCAGGAACAGGGCGGTCAGGCTCAGGCTATGGAGCAGTATCAGCGCATCTACGACTACTGGAAGTTCATGGAGAAGAGCCTCCGTCAGGCTCTGCTCGTCGGCAAGTACCAGACATTGTTGTCGCATTGTCTTTTCTCGAACCCTGTTTCCGCCAAGATGGCCTTTGATGAGCAGAACGAGGAGAGCGACATCGTGCTGGCTGCCGTTCCTTACTCCACCATCAAGGATACTGACGTACAGGTTGGTGATGCTGACCTGAAGGCCAAGTACAATGAGCAGAAGGAAATGTACAAGCAGTACGTTGAAAGCCGTGACATCAAATATGTTGACTTCCAGGTGGTGGCTTCCAAGAGCGACCGCGATGCGCTGATGGCAACCATGAAGGATGCCCAGCAGAAACTGGAGAGTGGCATGGCTCCTGCCGAGGTTGTTCGTAAGGCTCAGTCGCAGGTGGCTTATCTTGGCCTGCCCGTTACCCGTGGTGCTTTGGCCAACGACATCGCCGCAAAGGTTGACTCCATGCAGGTTGGTCAGGTTACCGCTCCCTTTGAGACTGCTTACGACAATACCTACAATGTTGTGAAGCTGATTGCCAAGAGCCAGATGCCCGACTCTGTCGAGTATCGTCAGATTCAAGTTGGCGGTGAGACTGTTGAGGATGCCCACAAGCGTGCTGACAGTATCTTCACGGCCCTGAAGGGTGGTGCTGAGTTCGAGGCTATTGCCAAGAAGTACGGCCAGCCTGGTGAGAAGCAGTGGCTGACCTCTAACATGTACGACCGTTCACAGCAGATTGATGCTGACACCAAGAACTATATCGAGGCCATCAACACCTTGGCTCCCAATGAGACCAAGAACCTTGAGATGACTCAGGGTAACATCATCATTCAGGTGACCGCCCGCAAGGCTATGGTAACCAAGTATGACGTTGCTGTTGTCAAGCACACCATCGACTTCTCTAAGGACACCTATTCTCAGGCTTATAACAAGTTCAGCCAGTATGTCAGCGAGAACAAGACCCTTGAGAACCTGGAGGCTAATGCCCAGAAGTTCGGTTTCCGCGTTCAGGAGCGCAAGGACCTCTATAATTCAGAGCATACCGTTGCTGGTCTTCGTTCTACCCGTGAGGCCATGAAATGGATTTTCGACTCCAAGGCCGGTAGTGTTTCTCCGCTCTATGAGTGTGGCAATAACGACCACCTGTTGGTTGTTGCCCTCACTGCCGTTCATCCTGTAGGCTATCGCACACAGGCTGACGTCGAGGAACAGCTGAAGCAGGATGTCATCCGCGACAAGAAGTTTGAGGCTGCTGCCGCTAAGCTGAACGGTGTGAAAGACATCGCTTCTGCCAAGCAGAAGGGTGCTCAGATTGACAGTGTCCGCCAGATCACTTTCTCGGCTCCTGTCTTCGTTCAGTCTGTAGGTTCCAGCGAGCCCGCTCTGAGTGGTGCTGTGGCAGCTGTCAAGGCTGGTCAGTTCAGCAGTCAGGTGGTGAAGGGTAATGGTGGTGCTTACCTCTTCCAAGTGCTTTCCAAGAAGCAGCGTGAGGGTGGTAAGTACGACGAGAAACAGCAGCAACAGCAGCTGCGCCAGCGTGCCCTCCAGGCCGCAGGTCGTTTCCTGAATGAGTTATACCTCGATGCTAATGTCGTTGATAACCGTTATCTCTTCTTCTAAGCATTCATCATCTCATTTCATAATAAAAACCGCTCAAGGGATGTTCCCAAGAGCGGTTTTTGATTTTGTATGCTGTCGGCGCTGCGTCCGTTTGGCAGCGTCCGTTGTGTTGGCAGCGTTTGGTCAGATGCCGGCCTTTGCCAGTTCCTCTGCCATCTGCTGTTGCAGTTCCTGCGCCTTTTGTCCGGCCACCTCAGCAAAGTCTTCGTCCTTGCTGGCGTAGATGATGCCACGGCTGGAATTGACCAGCAGACCGCAGTCACTGTTCATTCCGTATTTGCAGACTTCCTGCAGGGAGCCCCCTTGTGCACCAACGCCGGGAACCAGCAGGAAATGATGGGGAACTAAATCGCGAATCCTCTCAAACAACTGGCCCTGAGTGGCACCGACGACGTACATCATATTATCCTCATTGCCCCATTGCTGCGAGGTTGTGAGTACCCTTTCAAAAAGACGTTCACCCTTGAAGTTGCCTGGTCCCCATCTTCCGATGAGGGGCGTATGGAGAGGTGTCAGCTGAAAGTCCTGAGAGCCCTTGTTGCTGGTCAGCGCCAGCAGGATGACCCACTTCCCCTCGTAACCGAGGAAGGGCGTCACGGAGTCTTCGCCCATGTAGGGTGCTACGGTCAGTGCATCGACGTCGTAGCCTTCAAAGAACGTCTTGGCGTACATCTGACTGGTGTTGCCAATATCGCCACGTTTGGCATCTGCAATGACAAAGTGGTCGGGATAGTTTTCACGGAGATACTCCACCGTTCCCTCAAAGGCCATCATACCGTCAATGCCGTAGGCTTCGTAGAAAGCCAGATTGGGTTTGTAGGCCACGCAGTAGGGTGCCGTGGCATCGATAATGCGTGCGTTGAACTCCCAGATAGCCGGGAAGAGCCATTCGCTCTCTCCGTATTCTTCTTTCATCTGGTTGATGAGGGATGGCGGCATCTTGTTGATGTCGGTGTCCAAGCCTACGCAGAGGAAGCTCTGCTTTTGCTTGATTTGCTGTATTAGTTCTTGTCTGGTCATATTATTCTTTTTTAATTGTTGCTGTGGCACAGCAACATACATAACTGCGTGAGCTGTTAAAGTTCGGTTTCTTTCATGCGCTCGGCATTCTCGGCTACGGTGAGGGCATCAATCATGGATTGGATGTCGCCACCGAGGAAGCCTTGAAGGTCGTGGGTGGTATAGCCGATGCGATGGTCGGTGACACGTCCCTGCGGGAAGTTGTAGGTACGAATCTTCGCACTACGGTCACCCGTTGACACGAGTGTCTTACGACGTGAGGCGATGTCGTCCATGTACTTCTGGTGCTCCTTGTCATAGATGAAGGTATAGAGACGCGAGAGGGCACGTTCCTTGTTCTTTGGCTGGTCACGGGTTTCGGTACACTCGATGAGAATCTCCTCCGTCTCGCCCGTATTGGGGTTCTTCCACATGTAACGCAGACGGACGCCTGACTCCACCTTGTTGACGTTCTGACCACCGGCTCCGCTGCTGCGGAAGGTGTCCCACTTGATTTCGCCCTCGTTGATATGTACCTCGAACTTGTCGGCTTCCGGCAGGACGGCAACGGTGGCAGCGCTGGTGTGCATACGGCCCTGTGTCTCAGTGGCAGGCACACGCTGTACGCGGTGTACGCCGCTCTCGTATTTCAGCGTTCCATAGACATCGGCACCGCTGACGGCGAAGTCAATCTCCTTGAAACCGCCTACGGCACCCTCGCTGACACTGGTCACAGAGAGTTGCCAGCCTTTCGAGTCGCAGAAACTCTTGTACATCTTGAACAGGTCGCCGGCAAAGAGGCAGGCCTCGTCGCCGCCAGTTCCTGCACGGATTTCCATCTGTACGTTCTTGGCGTCCTCCGGGTCCTTAGGAATGAGGGCAATCTTGATTTCTTCTTCCAGCTTGGGCTGTAGGGCTTCGTTTTCGGCCAGCTCCTCACGGGCCATTTCCTTCATTTCAGGGTCATCCTCGTTGGCCAGTATGTCCTTAGCCTCACGAATGCTGTTCAGACAGGCGATGTATCGTTTTCTGGCATCCATGATGTCACCAAGGTCCTTATACTCCTTTGTCAGTTTCACGAAGCGCTGCTGGTCGCCAATGACGTCCGGGTCGGTAATCAGTGTCGATACCTCTTCGAAGCGTGCTTCCAAGCCGTCGAGTTTTTGTAGTATGCTGTTATTTTCCATATTAATAATCATATGTTCCAAACTCTGATTTGATGGTCAGGCTCTTCTTTCCTTCCTCGATATGGCCCACTATCTGAGCATCGATGTTGAACGACTTCGAGAGGTCGATAACCTGCTGGGCCACTTCCGGACGTACATAGATCTCCATGCGGTGACCCATGTTGAACACCTGGTACATCTCGCGCCAGTCAGTGCCTGGGCAATCATGGATGGCACGGAAGAGTGGGGGAACGGGGAACATGTTGTCCTTCACTACGCGGCAGTTGTCGTTGACGAAGTGCAGCACCTTGGTCTGGGCACCGCCCGTACAGTGTACCATGCCATGGATCTCGGGGCGCAGCTCGTCGAGCAGGCGCTTGATGACGGGAGCGTAGGTGCGGGTGGGAGAGAGCACCAGCTGGCCCATGTTGGGCAGGGCGGAAGACTGAGGCGCTGCCTCAGTGTACTGAACAGACGGCTGAGGTGCTGATTCGGTGTACGGAGCAGACGGCTGAGGTGCTGACTCGGTGTACGGAACAGCGTCGGTGAGGGCGTACTTGCCGCTATAGACCAGTTCGTCGGGGACGGCGTGGTCGAAGCTCTCGGGGTATTTCTCAGCCAGGTACTTGGCAAACACGTCGTGGCGGGCAGAGGTCAGTCCGTTGCTGCCCATACCGCCGTTGTAGCGCTTCTCGTAGGTAGCCTGTCCTGTGGAGGACAAACCTACGATGACATCGCCCGGTCGGATGTTGGCATTGTCGATGACGTCGCTGCGCTTCATGCGGCAGGTGACGGTGCTGTCAACGATGATGGTACGCACGAGGTCGCCCACGTCGGCTGTCTCACCGCCTGTCGGCCATATGCCGATGCCCATCTCGCGAAGCTCTGCCAGCAGCTCGTCGGTACCATTGATGATGGCTGAGATGACCTCACCAGGAATGAGCATCTTGTTGCGTCCGATGGTGGAGCTG
>JAEEGL013377282.1_pt1 | contig 11989 bp, 6 predicted proteins | sample 9134231 | NCBI WGS metagenome assembly JAEEGL01 (sample SAMN16246548, study PRJNA631951) | gut metagenome | biome: gut microbiome; feature: rumen; material: fiber-attached | host: Bos | place: Iran: Karaj | collected 2018-10
GGCGCCGGCCTGAAGGTCGAGGGGACCCGGGCGGGCTTCATTTCCGGCATCGACGGCTCCTTTGAAATAAAGGGAGTCCGCTTCCCGGCCATCCTCCTGGTCAGCTCCATGGGGTATGAGGACCGGACGATAGAGGTGACCGGGAAGGAGAAATCCCCCGTCGTCATCGTTCTCGAGGACTCGCGGACTACCCTTGACGAGATCGTGGTCGTGGGTTATGGTACGCAGAAGCGTTCGAGCCTGTCCGGAGCAGTCGCGACCATCGACGGAAAGACGCTCAACGAGCGTCCCGTGCTGTCGGCCGCCAATGCCCTCCAGGGGGCTGACCCTTCCCTGAACCTGACCTTCGGGACCGGCGGTCCTGCCGCCGACTACAACATCAACATCCGCGGTGCCCTGTCGATCAAGTCTTCCGACCCGCTCATCCTCGCCGACGGCGTCCGGGTAAACCTGAAGCAGATCAACCCCAACGATATCGAGAGCGTGAGCGTGTTGAAGGACGCCTCATCCTGCGCCATTTACGGCGCCGAAGCATCTGCCGGCGTGGTGCTCATCACCACCAAGCAGGGGAAAAGGGGTGACAACGCCAGGATCACATACAATTTCCGCCAGGGGTGGCAGCGCAATACCACCACGACGGATTTCATTACCACGGGCTATGACGCCGTGACCATCTGCAACGCCTTCATCAACAATTCGCCCCAGGCGGCCAGCGTGCACAACGCCCTGAACTACACCGAGGCGAACGGCGGTCTGCAGAAACTCTATGAGCGCCGCGGAGACAAGACGGAAGACCCGTCGCGCCCCTGGATCGAACAGTCGGTGGTAAACGGCAAGAATTCCTGGATGTATTACGCCAACTTCGACTGGTACGACTTCCTGTTCAACAAGGTCAGGCCCCAGCAGGAGCACAACCTTTCGCTCTCGGGCGGGTCCGACAAGATCTCCTACTATGTGAGCGGGCGCTACCTTAGCCAGGACGGCATCTTCAAGGTCCATAAAGACAACTATCAGGACCTGTCCGTGCGCGAGAAATTCTCGATCCGGTTGCGCAAGTGGTTCAAGTTCTCCTCCAACATCTCCTACGACAAGAACACGTACGTGTACGGCGGCTTCCCGAACATCGAGAAGACTTATACGTTCCTTCACAAGAACGTGGTACCTTGCTTCGTGCCCAGGAACCTGGACGGCACCCTGATCGTCTACCCCGTCCAGAATACCCAGACCTACTATCTGGGCGTCGGTGGCATCGTGGGTTACCTGACATCCGGCGTCTCTTCCAACAACAGGACCAACCGGTACCTGACCATCGCAAGCCAGGGCGATTTCTATATCGGCGACCACCTTTCCCTGACCCTGTCTTATGACTACCGCAACCGCAATCGCCTGTACCGGTACCGCCACAACGACTTTGAGTACAGCCGGTACGTGGATGTGATCGAGACTTTCGTCGGCCCGGCCAACAATACGCTGAGTTATTATGAGGAGCACTCATTCAGCTATGACGGCAACAACTGGAACGCCTACGCCACCTATGACAACCATTGGGGAAGGCACTTTTTCAAGGCGGTGGCCGGCGGGCAGTATCAGTCTTACCACAGCACGACCTTCACTTGCGAGCAGGCCGACCTGATCAGCGATTCCCTGGACAGCTTCGCCGTGGGAACCGGGACGCCCGTCATTTCGCAGGCGCTGACCGGTTACAAGACGCTGGGTTTCTTCGGCCGCATCAATTATGACTGGGCCAACCGGTACATCCTCGAAATCAGCGCCAGGGCCGACGGCTCCTCCCGCTTCGCCAAGGGATCCCGGTGGGCCTTCTTCCCTTCGGGGTCGGCGGCTTGGCGCTTCTCCGACGAGGCGTTCTTCGCCCCGCTCAAGAAAGTGATCGACAGCGGAAAGATCCGTTTTTCCATGGGAAGCCTGGGCAACCAGCAGGTCGACAACTATGCCTACTTTGAAACGATTTCCCCGGATGTGGCCATGAACTATACGTTCGACAACAACGCCCTTGCGTATCAGGCCAACATTTCCGCCCCGATCTCTTCGGGCCTGACCTGGGAGACGGTGACCACCTACGACGCCGGCCTCGATTTCACTTTCCTCGGCGACCGGCTGAACCTGACCGCCGACGCTTATATCCGCGACACGAAGAACATGCTCACGACATCGCTTACCCTGCCGAACGTTTACGGTGCGGCGACGCCGCAGGCCAACTGCGCCAATCTCCGGACAAAGGGCTGGGAGCTGGTCGTGAACTGGCGTGACCGTTTCAACCTGGCGGGAAGTCCCTTCGGTTATTCGGTGGGGGCCTCTTTGGGCGACTACAGGACCAGGATCACCAAATACCACAATCCCGACAAGCTTCTCTCCGACTATTACGAGGGGATGACGCTGGGCGAGATCTGGGGCTTTCACGTGAGCGGCCTGTATCTGAACGACGTCGAAGCGGCGATCGACGATGCCGAGGTCAAGAACGACGTGGCCAATTACCGGATCCACAAGAGCTCCGATTCGGAGAGCGGTCCCCGTCTCCGTGCCGGTGACGTAAAATACGAGGATGTGAACGGGGACAAGCAGGTTTCCCGGGGTGCCAATACCTTTTCCAACCACGGCGACATGAGCATCATCGGGAACAGCCTTCCCCGGTACAGTTACTCCCTTACGCTCGGCTTCGATTGGAAAGGGATCGATTTCTCCGCCTTCTTCCAGGGGGTGGGACACCGCGACTGGTATCCCCAGGGCGGCTCGGACACCGCCTATGAGTTCTGGGTGAATTACGCCAGCCTCTACCCTTCGTTCATCCCGGTCGATTTCATGAAGGATGTCTGGACCGAAGAGAACCCCAATGCCTATTTCCCCAGGATAAGAGGCTATGCGGCAAATACTTCCGGCCAGCTTGGCGTAATCAATGACCGCTACATCCAGAACGTGGCCTATCTGAGGCTCAAGAACCTGACGGTCGGCTATTCGCTTCCGAAACGCCTCGTCCGGAAGGTCGGGATGGAAGGGGTGCGCTTCTATTTCACGGGGGAGAACCTTTTCTACATCTCTCCGCTCCGCAAATACTGCAAAACCGTCGATCCGGAGAATGCCGGAGCCACCGGAGCCCTCAACGGGGCCTCGGGCATCGGTACTTCCTGGACGGGAGGCTCGGGTACCGCCTACCCGTATTCCTCCGTCTTCTCCGTCGGTGTGGATGTCAAATTCTAGAAAGGGAGGAAACCATGAAAGCGATCTACAAGTTATTTGCCCTGACGGCGGCCCTGGCCGCCCTGGCAGGATGCGACCTTACCATGATTCCCGAAGACGCCGTTTCTCCGGAGTCCTTCTTCCATTCGGAGGTTGAGATGCAGCGGTGGCTCAATCCCCTCTATGCCAACGTCCTGTATGACGGCCCCACCAGCAACAACTACGACAATTTCAATGCCGACGACCTGATCGACAATTACTTGACCCTGATCATGCTCGGGACCCGGAGCGCTGCCGACGCCATGACCGGGACCAACCTCTGGAGCTGGTCCGCCCTGCGTCGGGTGAACCTTTTCCTGCAGTACAGTTCCAATTGCGAGGATGAAGCGGTCCGTTCCCGTTATGAAGGGGAGGCGCGTTTCTTCCGTGCCGTGATCTATTTCCACAAGGTCTGCAATTTCGGGGATGTCCCGTGGTACGACCATGTCATCGGTTCCGAGGACACGGAAGACCTGAACGCCCCGAGGGAAGACCGCGGCATCGTGATGCGGCATGTCATGGACGACTTCGATTTTGCCATCGAAAAGCTTCCCGTCACCCGCAACCTGGTCCGGGTGAACAGGTGGACGGCGCTTGCCTTCAAGGCGCGTGCCGCGCTCTACGAAGGGTCATGGCGCCTGTACAGGGGGCTTCCGGATGCGGAAGACTACCTGGAAATTGCGCGGGATGCCGCCAAGGAGGTCCTGGATTGCGGTCTTTATTCCCTCTATACCAAGGGGGAGACACCGTACCGTGACCTTTTCAATGCCGACGACATCGACGAGAACGAAGTGCTGATGGCGCGCAAGTACAATATGGAAAAACTGTCCTACGGGAATAGTCTCCAGTACCAGTGGACCAATGCCAAGTCGGGCTTCACCAAGCGGTTCATGAACCAATACCTGATGAACGACGGTACCGCCTTCACCGACCGGGAGGGTTATGAAACCGTTTCCTTCGTCGATGAATTCCGGGACAGGGATCCCCGCATGGCGCAGACGGTGCTCGGCCCCGGATACATACAGGTGGGCGAGAAGACCGTATCGGCGAACACCCTGATCTCCATTACCGGCTACCAGCCCATCAAGTATGTCTCCGACGTGGAGCATGACAAGACCGACCGCGGGACCAACGACTGGCCGTTCATGCGGCTGCCCGAGGTGATGCTGAACTATGCCGAGGCGAGGGCCGAACTCGGGGAACTGACGCAGGAGGACCTGGACATCACGGTCAACCGGATTCGCGACCGGGTGAAAATGCCCCATCTGAGCCTGGAGGCGGCGAATGCCGCACCGGACCGGTATCTCGCCGAGTATTATTCCTCCAGCCTGCAGCCCTCGCACGTGAACCGCGGCGTGCTCCTGGAAATCCGCCGCGAGCGTTGCATCGAACTGGTGGCCGAGGGACAGCGTCAGTGGGACCTCTTCCGCTGGAAGGAAGGAGCCCACATGGTCAATGCCAAGGACCGGTGGTATGGCGTCTATTTCCCGGGCCCCGGGACCTACGACCTGGACGGTGACGGGGTGGATGATGTCGAACTCTATGAGACGGCTTCGTCGAGTCCTGTTGCCAACAAGAAGAAAATCGGCTCCGAGATTATCCTCTCGGGCGGGAACAGCGGCTATATCGAGGCTTATTCCACATCCAATTACACCTGGGACGAGGAACGGGACTACCTGTATCCGATCCCCGTTACCCAGCGGGTGCTCACCAAGGGTGCCCTTACCCAGAATCCTGGTTGGACGGATACATATGAAGCGATTGATTGACAATAGAATCCTCCTTCTCTGCCTGATCGGTGGCCTTGCTTTCTTCTGCAAGCCGCCCGAGGTGGTGAATCCGTTCCCCGCCCCCGGACCGGTCACGCCCGGCGACGGGACCGATCCCCAGGCGGGAACCGACGGCCCTGCCATAATCCTGACCTCGGGGAGCACCGTATGGTTCGTCCACCAGGACAAGTGCTCCGCCGATTACAGGGAAGGGGTGTACCGCAGCATCGACGTGAAACAGTTCGCTTCCGCCATCGGGCTCTCGGCCAAGTATATGGACAACGTGGACGAGTGCAAGCCCGTGGATGGGGGAGACAATCTCCTGATGACCAGTTCAAAGGGATGGTGCGCCCTTGTCTCGCTTGAAAAGGGGGAGGTCCTGTTCAGCACGACGGCCTGTCCCAACGCCCACTCCGCCTGCGTGCTTCCGGGCGGCAAGATCGCCGTCGTCTGCTCATCGGGGACCAGCAGCAACAACAACTGCGTACAGGTCTACGACCGGAGCCGGAACAACCGCGTCCTTTGCCGTGAAAGCCTCGAAAACGCCCATGCGCTGCAGTATGATGAGGTTTCGGGGAAACTGTATGCCGCCGGCGGAAAACAGGTGAACCGCTATTCCCTCCTGAACCCGGATTCGGATGCGCCCACCCTCCGCCTGGAACTCATCATCGACACGGACTGCACCTCGATTCACGACATGCAGCTCATCGGGGACGGAAGGATGCTCCTTTCCGGCAATGGCGTCTATGCCCTGGACCTTTCTTCCAAGGTCAGCACCGTCCTTCCGCGTTTCAAGGACAACAGGAAGTCGGCCGTCAAGAGCATCAACTATGACAAGGACGGAGGCCTGTGGTATACGGACACCTCGGAAGGCCAGGGCGACGGAGTCACCATCCCGGAGCATCGTTCCCTCCAGGTCTCCCATCTGTCCGGTCTCGACGCCACAGGGGCCGACAAAGTGATCGGAATGCGCGACGGAGTTTATAAAGTCAGAATCGTAAAATGGTGAAATACAAGTGGATCGGGGCGGCGCTTCCCCTCATTGCAACAAGCGTGGCGGCCCGGGAGGCCCGTCCCAACATCCTGTTGATCGTCGCCGACGACCTTGGGAAGGGGGATATCAGTACCTATGGCAGCCATACCATCCACACTCCCAACATCGACCGCCTGGCCCGGGACGGGGTCTGCTTCAGCAACGGGTACGCCACCTCGGCTACGTCAACCCCGAGCCGGTATGCCATCATGACCGGGATGTACCCGTGGACCAACGAGAACGCCAAGATCCTTCCGGGAGACGCCCCGCTGATCATCGACGTGGACCGGCCCACGATGCCCAAGATGTTCCAGGCGGCCGGATATGCCACTGCCGCCATCGGAAAATGGCACCTTGGGATGGGCGACGGGAATACAGACTGGAACCGGCAGATCACCCCCTCCGCGAATGCCGTGGGCTTCGACTATACCTGCCTGATCGCCGCGACGAACGACCGCGTCCCCACGGTCTATGTCCGCGACGGCCTTGTGGTGGGCCTGGATCCGGATGATCCCATTTCCGTGAGTTACGACGCTCCGTTTGAAGGGGAACTGACCGCGGACAACCATCCGGAAATGCTCCGCTACGGCCTCCATCATGGCCACAACAATACCATTGTCAACGGAATAAGCCGAATCGGCCACATGAAGGGCGGAAAGGCGGCCCTGTGGCGGGACGAGGACATGGCGGCCTTTTTCCTGAATGAGGTCCGCACCTGGCTCGACACGCATTCCGACGGACCCTTTTTCCTGTATTACGGCCTTCACCAGCCCCATGTCCCCCGCGTCCCGAATGAAAGGTTCGCCGGGAAAAGCGGCTACGGCGTCCGGGGGGACGTCATCCTCGAGGCGGACTGGTGTGTCGGGGAACTGCTTGGGTATCTGGAAGATAAGGGTCTGATGGAAAACACCCTGATCGTGTTTACCTCCGACAACGGTCCCGTGGTCCAGGACGGCTACCTCGACGGTTCGGACGACTTGCTCGGCGACCATGATCCTGCACTGGGCATGCGGGGCGGCAAGTACAGCCTCTTCGATGCCGGTACCCATATCCCCCTGATGACTTACTGGAAGGGTCACACCCGGCACGGCATGGTCGATGCCTTCTTTTCGCAGTTGGATTTTTACGCATCTTTCGCCACCCTGGCCGGAGGTGAGGTGCCTGAAGGACTTGACAGTCAGGACCATCATGCCCTGCTCCTTGGGAAAAGGGACTGCAAGGCGCGCAGGAGCCTGATCTTGGAGGCCAAGTCAAGGCTCTGCTACCGCGAGGGGGATTATGTCATCATACCGCCCTATAAGGGGAAGAAGCGGGACAAGACCGGAACCGAAATCGGTAATTTCGAGGATTATGTCCTCTATGACCTGTCCCGGGACAAGGGCCAGAAGCACGATATCAAGCAGGAGGAACCCCGGCGGTTCGAAAGGATGAAGAAGACCTTCCACGCCCTTGTGGGGGATTACTACAACATCCAGCCCCAGGCCAATTACAAGGGCCGGGATTCCGGCGCCGCACAGCGGTAGGCTCCCGCGACCGGGGGCCTACAGATTCTCATTTTGCACAATCTGTTGCAGAGATAGTCAATCTGAATCAGATAGCCTTCTTCCGAACCGAAAAAAATGCAGGAACCTGCCGCTCTGCCCCTCCTATTTCTCACCCAGCACGCACCAGCGCACCAGCGGAATGCGGCGGAGCAGTTCGTACAGCAGCGGAGACAGGGTGAACACCGCCACGGCAAGGATCAGGTACATGGCCGCCGGCGGCAGCTGGGTGTAGGTTTTCATCATGTATCCCAGGGCTGCAACGGGCAGATAGTGAACGATGTAAATCCCGTAACTGCTGCGCGTCATATACCCCGCAAAAGCGTTTGTGCAGTCGAATTTCGCCTTGAACCATCCCATCATGGCAAGGCACATCAGCCAGCCGTAGATGCAGTTCAGGGGACTGCCCAGATACTGCGGCGAAGTGTTGTCCTGTCCGAAAGTGGTGCCGATGAGGATCGCACCCGAAACCAGTGCACAGGCCATCAGCGGAATCCACGCCTTCGCCACTTTCTCCTGCACCGCATCGTGGGAGAACACAAAGTATCCCAGGAGGAAAGGCACCAGGTAGAAAAGGGGTTTGTACAGGTTCAGCAGGCCGTCGGGCGATTCCGGGCGGGGATTTTGGATGAGCGTCTGTTCCCCTGCCCAGAAGAGCACGCCGAGCAGGATGATCCAGACGATATTCGCCTTTGAGCACCAGTTCCTGAACCGGTCCTTCCGGTCCAGCGCCCGGACCAGCAGCAGGACCAGGCTCAGGAGCCACAGTACCTGGATGAACCACAGCGGCCCTGTGCCGCTGATGGCCATCATGATATATTTCGCCACCCCGGGCATGCCTTCGAACGTGCCTGTCTTGGCGGCCACGGCCGTGTTGAAATAACCCACCATCCAGTGGAACACGAACAGGCCGATGGTCCCGGGAACGAGGAGTTTCCGGGTACGGGCCTTGAACCACTGCCCGGCCGGGTACTTTTCAAGGGCATACCGTGCGCTGGCACCCGCCAGCAGGAACAGCAGCGGCATGAACCACGGATACAGGATATACATCACGACATCCTGGTACTGCGGACATTCCGGGTACGGCCCGAATCCGCCGATGCCGCCGAAGACGCCCTTGTTGTTGAAGAAATAGATGACATGGTACAGCAGTACCAGCAGAACCGTCGCCCAGCGGAGGTTGTCTATCCAGTGCTTTCTCATTTGGGCAGGCCCTCCATCACCTGGCCGATGGCATTTTGGAAGATTTCCGTCTTCAGGAGCACCATGCCCTTCTGGTCGCCCAGCAGCAGCAGCGCGTCGCCGGGCTTGATGTCATAGATTTTGCGTGCATCGCGGGGAATTACGATCTGGCCCTTGTCGCCCACCTTCACCACGCCGAAGATGTATTTGCCTTCATTTTCCTGCATATGTGGGATTTGTTGGAAATTTCCCACAAATATAACAATATTTCAGGAAATCCAACAAATCCCGCCGCAGAAAACGGCGGTTATTCCAGCATATTGTTCTGGAAAGCCGTGATGGTGGCCAGGGGGATGCCCAGCGTTTTGGTGACGTAGTTGACGGCCTTTTCCTGGAAGGTGGAGCCGGTGAAAGTGTTGATGAAATCCACGCCCTGGACGGTCGTGACGCCGTCTTCCGTCTTGGAGACGTAATAGTAGTTGCCGACGCCGGTCCGCGTGCGGGCACCGACTGCGCCGGAGAACGAGGTCATCTCGTAATCGACGTCGCAGCGTTCCTGCGGGATGCCGAGCAGGGCCTCCAGGAGCATGCAGACATAGCCGGTGCGGTCCGCCCCCACCTTGCAGTGGATATAGACGACCGTGTTCTGCCCGACGGCGGTGAAAATCCGGGTGAGGGTCGATTTCATCCGGGCCTTGTCCGACAGGTTGGCCCAGCTGCCGTAGGTCTCGGTCGTATGCATCGAGCCGAGGGAGAGCGCATCGAGCTGGTATTTGCCCCTGTCACCCGATCCCTGGGCACGGAGATCGACGTCCAGTCCGACTTTCAGCTCGTCCAGCAGCACCCGCTTGGCCTCGGGTGAGGTGTCGTCCATGTTGCTGCCCCGGAAGATCTTCCCGTACCGGACCGTCCGGCCGTCCGCGGCGACCTGGCCGCCGAAATCCCGGCAGTTGTTGGCATGGTTCTTCCCGTAGGTGCTCTCGCCGACCTTGATCATCCGGCGCCTGCCGGTCGTCTTGAAAACGCCGGAGGCAACGTCTTTCCCGTTCCCGGAAACCTTGTAGTACCAGGTCCTTCCGGGAATCAGGTTATAAACATCGGCGGAAGTGGCCGTCGCGCTGCCGACCGGGACGACGGCATCCGGTTCCGTCATCGCCGGGTCCCTGTAGACATAGACGGTCTTGGCCCCGTTGTCCGCGGTCGGGTTGGTCCATTTCACCGTGACCGGTTTCGGCAGGTCGAGCCGCTTGGACGAACCGGTTCCGCTGTAGTATTTCGTCACATAGGTATAGGAGTAGTCCGTCGGATTGTACGGCGTTTTCCCGACGGCGTCGAGAAAGCCCGCGACCTGGTCGTTTTCGATGCTGCAGGGGGCTGTGCGCGTGATTTGCTTGCCGTTGAGGTCGATTGCAAGGCTGTTGACGGTTTCCGCGGAGAAGACCATGTCGGTAAAGGGCATGGAATAGGTGGCGGCCCCGGTCACGACGGTGATGGTGCCGGAACAGGTGCCCGGAACGACGAGGACATGATTGGGTTCGCCGGCGCTGATCGAGGAGGCGACGACCGAGGACCGGGTGAGGTTCGCATAGGGACGCCTGCCGCTTTCGGTAAGGCTCAGCGCGGGAGCGTGTTTCACGCCCACAAGCACGCTGGGAAGCCGCACGGTCGCCTTTCCGGCGAGGCTGGCGCCGTCGTTTGTCCGGAGGTACACGGACTCGATCCGCTCGCCGGCCGAGGAGCCGGAGGAGAAGACGCGGATGTCGACGATGGCGGCCATGCTCCGGAGGACGATGGCGCCGTTGCGGCCGTCCTGCTTGTCCGCCTGGAGGCGGAAGGGCTCTCCGGAAAGCGGCAGCAGGCGGATGCCGCCCTGCTGGTCCGCCGGGATGACGACGTCCAGGTTGCCGTCACGGGTGCAGTTGCTCACATAAGGGAAGTACGGATAGACCGCCGTCCCGTCCGGGACCGGCACGGGGGAACTGGCCTTGACGGTCCAGTGCCCGGCCTCCTCTTCCGCCTCTCCCGTCAGGGTGGTCCCGTTGACGAGGAACAGGCCGACCGGATCGCCGGCTTTCAGCGAAAAACCGCTGTCCCCGAGGTCTTTGCTGCAGGAAAGATCGAAGCGGTATTCATAGACATCGGGCTCGTCGGCGGGCTTTTGGCAGGAGAAGAAAAAGACGACGGCCAGGAGGGCCGGCAGGGAATAGGACCTGATCTGCATGGCATGTTTCATGTTTCCGTCCGCAAAATTATCACTTGTTTTGCGGATAGGCAAGAGCCGCCCGCAGGATTTCGGGGGAAATGTTTCGTTGCGGAAGACAAAATCATTATCTTTGGGGACATATGAAGAAGATTGTCGCCTGCTTCAGCATCCTGCTGATTTCCATGGGCCTCCATGCCGGAAAGCCCAAGTATGTGTTCTATTTCATCGGGGACGGGATGGGGACCCACCATGTCCTCATGACGGAGATGTACCGGGCCTCGCTGGAGGGGAAAACCGGCATCGAGCCCCTGTGTTTCACCCAGTTCCCGGTTGCAGGCGTCAGCATGACCTTCTCCGCCGACCGGAACGTGACCGATTCCCCGGCGGCCGGGACCGCGCTCGCGACGGGCTTCAAGACGCGGAACGGCGCCATCGGCATCGATCCGGACGGGAAGCCGCTGCAGACGCTGGCGGAGGACGCCCGGGCTGCCGGAAGGGCGGTGGGGCTCGTTTCGACGAGCGGCGCCAACGATGCGACGCCGGCCGCGTTCGTCTCCCACCAGCCGAGCCGGAAATACGGGTACGAGATCATGCTGGAGATGATCGACCATGGGTTCGAGTTCTACGGCGGCGCCGCCCTGATCCACGAAAACCGCACCTATGACCGGACGCCCGTCCCGCCCATCCGGCCCCTGTTCGAGGCCGCCGGCTATACGGTCTGCAATCCCGCGGAATTCCGCGCCGGCTACAGGGATATGGAAAAGGTGCTGATGCTCCCGGGCGAGGGCCAGCAGGTCAGCTATGCGATCGATACCGCCGGCGACCTGCCGGAGAACCGTGACAAGCACGTGACATTCAGTGACTTCGTATCCTCCGCCCTGACCTTCCTGACGCGGGACCCGAAGAAGGGGTTCTTCCTGATGGCGGAGGCCGGTGAGATCGACCACGCCGCCCACAGCCACGATGCCGCGACCGTGATCCAGGAAGTCCTCGACATGGACGAGGGGGTCCGCATCGCCTTCGATTTCTA
>JAEEGL014690560.1_pt1 | contig 11989 bp, 13 predicted proteins | sample 9134231 | NCBI WGS metagenome assembly JAEEGL01 (sample SAMN16246548, study PRJNA631951) | gut metagenome | biome: gut microbiome; feature: rumen; material: fiber-attached | host: Bos | place: Iran: Karaj | collected 2018-10
CTAGGACAAAATGGTAATATTTTTACTCCTTCATAGAATAATCCTTCATCAAAGAATTTTTTTAAGATCCACCATTCTGTTTCAATATAATTATTATCGTAAGTAATATAACGATTATCAAGATCAATAAATTGACCCATTTCCTCAGTTAATTTACGGAATGCTGTTTCGTTATCCCAAACGGTTTCTTTACATAGTTTATTAAAAGCTTCAATACCATATTTTTCAATATCATTCTTACCAGTAAATCCTAGTTTCTTTTCAACATTTACTTCTACTGGTAAACCATGTGTATCCCATCCTACTTTTCTTAAAACACGATATCCTTGCATTGTTTTATATTTGCAAAATGAGTCTTTTAAGAATTTAGCAACCATATGATGAAGTCCTGGCATACCATTAGCTGTTGCTGGGCCATCATAGAACACCCAATTTTCTTTGTTAACACGATTATCAATGGTTTTATTTAAGATATCTTGTTTTTTCCAAGTGTTTAAGACATCTTGTTCAACTTGATAGGTGTCATCTTTTCTTAATTCTTTAAACATATAAATCTTCCTTTCTAAACAAAAAAACTCATGAGTTAAGGGCGAATATAAAATCCGTGGTACCACCTTAATTCATGAGTTAATCATGCACTTAATCCTGTAACGTAGGAAACCGTACTAAACTTATCCTTTAGTCGCATCAAAAGTGATTTGTATATTCCTTTTATTTATTAGTTTGCACCAACCACTAATTCTCTTTAAACTACTTAGAATATACCGTCTTTTTCATTTGCTTTATAAACTAATTATAATTTACTAATTAAAATGAATCAATATTTATTTTAACTTTTTTGTTACCATTAATATAAGCATGGGCTTGAACTAAAGTTCTAATTGAACTAGCCATTTTACCATTCTTACCAATTACTGCTCCCATATCAGATTCATGAACAATAATTTCAATCATCGTAACTTCTTCATCACCTAAGAATGATGATACTTTAACCATATCTGGTTCTTTAACAATACTTTTAACTAAATATTCAGTAAATTCAACTAAATTCATAATTATTTACCTTCTTTTTTAGCTTTAGATTCAGCAAATTTTTTCATGATACCTTGCTTACCGAAAATAGCTTTAACAGTATCAGTAGGAATAGCTCCATTGTTTAACCAGTACATTGCTTTTTCTTCATCAATTTTAACTTCGTAATTTTCTGGAATTGGATTATAAGTTCCAACTACTTCGATAAAACGTCCATCACGAGGGCTTCTTGAATCAGCTGCAACGATACGATAGAAAGGTCTTTGTTTAGCGCCCATTCTTTTTAATCTTAATTTAACTGCCATAATTTCACTCCTTTTTTCAAACGTAATTAGATTATATCAAATATAAAAATAAGTGTCAACCTATTTTTGTTGACACTAATCTAAATATTCCGCTTCTACATTTTCAATTTCTTCATCATCTAATAATTCAACATAATCATCAGGATCTAATGAAGCATCAATTTTAACAATTTGCTCTCCAATTACCTCTACTCCCAATTCTTTTTCTATATCAACAATTACATTATTACCTTCAATCTTAACATTAGATACGGTTGGTTGCTTTAAAGCTTTTACTACTATTTCATCATTTTGATTCATATCTAAATTACAATTCATTAAATTAGTATAGCTGATTGTTGATGCATATACTCCCGTTTTTTTATTATGACCATAACTATACCAAATATTGATATCAAAACTACCATTAACGGTAACATTATCGCCGTTATTAATCCCTCTAAATTGATGATTAATAATCCAACAACCTAAAATTGTATTTGGTTCATCATCAATTGTTACCGTGAAATTATTTGTAAATCTTTTCTTACATTTACTTTTTACCGCTTTAGTTATAATTTCTTTATAATTACTCAACTTAATCACTCCTTAATTTAATGTATGCATTTGTCCTTTAAAAGTTAACTAAATATTGTTATAATTTATTTATATAGGAGGAATCAAAATGTGCTTATTTTGTGATATTGCCAACAGCGATAAAAAAGATAATGTATTATATGAAGATGATATTGTAGTTGCAATATTGGATTTATATCCTGAAAGTGATGGTCATACTTTAGTAATCCCCAAAAAACATTATGAAGATGTTTATGAAGTACCTGATGATGTCTTAATGCACATGTTTAATGTCAGTCGTATGGTTGCTAAAAAGAATATGGATAAATTAAACCAAAAAAGTATTCAATTCCATATTAATTATGGTGAAGCACAAGCAATTAAACATATTCACTTACACTCATTTGAAAAACTTAATGGTACTAAAAAATACAGTGTTGATGAAATTAAAGATATTTTAAAATAATACCCGAAGACCTCGGGTATTATTTTATATAAATGAACCACCTAGAATAATAGCTAGTAAGATAAATAATACTAAAATAAAGTAAAAACCATTACCGCCATTATGATGATTATTATTTTTTGGACACATATTTATTCTTCCTTTCTAAATGAATGCTCCAACAATAATTACTAATAAAATAAATAATACTAAAATCATTGCTGGAGAGAAATTACCGCAGAAATTATTCATTATTTAACCTCCTTTATGTGCTTTACAATAATAATTTATGGTTAGTTATGCTTTTAGTGCGGGTATTAGTCTAAAATATAAGTAAAATTATCGTAAAATTAATTAACAATCTAATTATTATTTGTTATAATAATACTTGTATACAAGGAGAGATAAAATGAAAAAAACAATGAAAAATATTATATTATTACTTCTAGTTGGAGTATTAATTACAGGTTGTGGTAAAACTCCACAATTAAAAAATGGCGAAGAAGCTGTTGTAACAATTAAAGATGGTGGTATTTCTGCTGATGATCTTTATAAGGAATTAAAAGGTAGTTATGGACTACAAGCTTTAGTTAACATGATAGATAAACAAATCTTAGAAAAAGAATATAAAAAGAATATTAAAGATGCTGAAAATTATGCTAAATCAACTATTGATAGTATGATTGATGGTTATGGAAGTGAAAGTGCTTTATTAACAGCAATCCAAAACTATACAAATTACAGCACAATTGAAGCTTATCAAGATTCTTTATATTTAAGTTATTTACAAAATTTAGCTATCGAAGATTATGCTAAAGATCAAGTTAAAGAAAAAGAAATTAAAGATTATTACAAAAATAAAATTGAAAACGATATCGAAGTTAGTCATATTTTAATTACTCCAAAAGTTACTGATAAAATGACTAATGAAGAAAAAGCTAAAGCAGAAACTGAAGCTTTAAATAAAGCTAAAGAAGTTATTACTAAATTAAAGAACAGTAAAAAAGTTACTGAAGAATTCAAAAACTTAGCTAAAGAATATAGTGAAGATGCTGCTACTAAAGATCAAGGTGGAAGCTTAGGAGCTATTAATAAAGATACTTTAGGTAGTACTTATGATAATTTAGTTACTGCTGCATATAAATTAAAAGATGGTAAATATAGTACTGAACCAATTAAAACTAGTTTAGGTTACCATGTAATCATCAGAACTAAAACCAATGAAAAAGCTAAATATGATGATGTTAAATCAAGTATTAAAGAAACGTTAGCAAAAGAATTAATTAGTAAAGATAGTACTATTGTTGTTAAAGGTTTACAAGAAATGCGTAAGAAATATGATGTAGAAATTAAAGACGAAAAATTAAAAACACAATATGCTAACTACATTCAAAATTCTTTAAGCCAATTAAAAGCCAACGATAATAAATAGTAAAATTAAAAACTTCCAATTATTTGGAAGTTTTTATATGTCTAAATCAGCAACATCATAACCCTTTTGATATAGCTTTTGTTTAATAATATATTCCTTATTAGGATGGTTTTGATATTTTTTTAATAACTTATTATATTCACTTTTTAATAAATCTTGATCATCATAATCTAAAACAATATCATTAACATCATGATAACCCATAGTATAAAGATCATTTTTGATCTTATTTACTAACATTCTTTTACCATATTTATGATTAGCTTTAACTTTTTTGTTAACTATTTTCGAAATATTATCTTGAAATCTAGGATCTTGATAATCAATAACTTCATTGATAATATCACTACTAACGCCTAATTTTTCTAATTCATCTTTAATCTTATATGGTCCTTTTAAATTAAAGTTAATTTGATCATTCATATAACACGTGGCTACAAATAAATCATTAATTAAATTACGTTCTTCTAAAGTTTTAATGGTTTTATTAATTTCTTCCGTACCATATTCTTTCTTCTTTAAATAAGTAATTATCTCTTTTTTCGTACGAAGCTTACGATTTAAATAATCAACCGCAACATAGAAAGCATCAAGTGAGTTATTTTCTTTTATTAACGCCTTTAATTCTTCCTTAGTTAACTCTTTTTTTAAAAGTAAACCATGTTTTAATATTAAATCATCATAGAAATCATATTTTGAATCATCATCAAAAAGAATACTATATTTATTCTTTTTTAATTTAGTATACTTAACTATTTTCATTAATGATTCCTCCTTTAAAAAAATAATTGCTGTTAACAATTATTTTCTTCTTTATATTTTTTGCAAACTTTATCCAAGTCTTTTAATACGTTATCAATTTCTGATTTTTCAGAAACTTTAATACCACAAGCATACTTATGGCCACCCCCGTTATAATTACTAGCTACTTCATTAACAACTGGACCACGTGATCTAATATTAAATTTATATAAATTAGTACGTTCATCATAAGTTACAAATACCCATGCTAATAATTCTTTAATATAATTAAAATCATTAATCATATTCGAAGGTGTTGCGTTATCAACCCCATATCTTTTCAATACCTCAGGATCGATAATTAAGTACCCTAACCCATTTTCGGTAATGTTAATATGTTCTGATAAATAACCATAAAATTTAACTTCAGAAAGTGGACGATTATATAATAATGGATATAAACTATTAAAATCTAAATCCGTTTTATCAATTAATTCATAAACTAATTTAAATACTTCTTTACTTGTGTATGAAAGTAAAAAACGATCACTATCAGATACAATTCCTAAGAAAAGATTCTTAGCAACATCAGCATCTAACACAAATTTAGCTTTAAGTAGGAAGTCAGCTATTAACTCACATGTTGAGCAAGCTTTTTCATTAACAACTTCGATATCACCCATCTTATCTTCAAAAGGATGGTGATCAATTTTAATAACATCTTTATATAAATCAAAATTTACACCATCGATACGAGCAATATTAGGAACATCAAGTACAATTAATAATGGTTTATGTAATTTAGATTCATCAATCTTGTCTAATAAACCAAGATACTTAAATTTGCTAACACTTGCTCCAACAGCATAAACATTCTTATTAGGAAATGTTTTTTTAATTGCATCGCGAAGCGATATTTGGCTACATAAAGCATCAGGATCTGGGCTAATATGACGCACTAAAACAATATCATTATGTGATTTTATCGCTTTAACAATTTTTCTTATTAACCCTTTATCCATATCTATACTCCTTTATTATTTTGTAATTAAATTATAAGTATCAAGTGCTATCATTAATTCTTCATCAGTTGGAATTACATATACTGGAATCTTTGAATCAGCAGTTGAAATAATTCCTTCATGAATGTCTTTAAATCCAGCAATTTTATCATTAACTTCTTTATCTAACTTAATACCGAAACAAGCAAGCTTGTTAACTAATTCCTCACGGAATCCAGCAGCATTTTCACAAGTACCTGCCGTTAAAGTAATCGCATCAACTTTACCTTCTAATTCTAAGTAATATTTAGCGATGTATTCTGCTACTTTATTAACATAGATTTCATTAGCAAGAGTTGATAAATGATCTCCATCTTTAATAGCTGCTTCAATATCACGATGATCACTAAATTTTTCACTAATACCAAGTAATCCACTTTGTTTATTTAAAATAGTATCAACATCTTTTAAACTAGTATTAGTTTTATCCATATAGAATGGAATAATTGAATAATCAATATCACCACAACGAGTACCCATGGTAATACCAGCGTTTGGACTGAATCCCATTGTTGTATCATAGCATTTACCACCTTTAATACAACATAATGATCCACCACTACCAACGTGAGCATTAATAATATTAATATCATTACGGCCAAGTTTTTCTTGCATTACTTTATTAATGTATTTATGACTTGTTCCATGGAAACCATATTTACGAATTTTATAATCACGATACCAAGAATAAGGTACTGAATATAAATAATTTTCCTCTGGCATTGTTTGATGGAATGCAGTATCAAATACCCCTACCATCTTAACGTTTGGTAATGCTTCCTTAAAAGCTTCAATACCAATTAAATTAGCTGGATTATGTAATGGTGCTAGTGGAATTAATTCTCTAACAACATTAATAACTTCATCATTAATAACCACTGATTCACTAAATTTATCGCCACCATGAACGATACGATGACCAATTCCATCAATTTCTTCTAAACTACTAATAACCTTGTAGTTAATTAATTCTTCGATTAAAATTTTAACCGCATCACTATGACTATTTAGTGCTACTTCTTTCTTTATTTTTTCACCGTTAATTTTGATATTATAGAAACTATCATTAATTCCGATTTTTTCAAAATAACCACTAATTAAAACTTTTTCTTCTGGTAATTCGAATAAAGTAAATTTTAATGAAGAACTACCAGCATTAATAGATAATATTTTCATTTTTCCCACCTCACTTTTAATTATACAAAAAAATAAAAAGTATTGCTACTTTTTATTTACCTTTTTACAATCATTTTTAACTATTTTAGTAAAATTATCTTGTTGTAACGGTTTTATTACTGAAATGTTAAGATCATAATCTAAATTATATAATTTTGTTGCCATGCTATCACCTATTTATATGATAGCCAGAAACTATATAATTATAACAAATCAGAATGATTATTTTGTTCTTTTAATTCAACTTTAATTACTTCTTTATTCTTGATAGCATCTTTAATCATATCTTCATATGGAATTAAAGTTTCGTATTCTTCACATTTACTTAATTCCGGATTAATTACTGGATGATCAGGTACAAAAATAGTACAGCAATCAATAAATGGTAAGATTGATGTTTCATAAGTATCAATTTTTTTAGCAATATCAATTATTTCCAGTTTATCTAAACAAGCTACTGGACGAATTACTGGAATATCAACTACATGATTAATAACACTCATACTATTTAAAGTTTGACTTGCTACTTGACCAATAGATTCACCATTAACTAGAATTTTGCAATTCTCCATTAATGCAATACGTTTTGAAATACGATACATCATACGACGCATAATCGTAATTAAATATTCATGCGGAATATTTTTTAAAATTGCTTCTTGAATTGGAGTGAAGTTAATAACATGAACTTTAAGATAAGTATTGTTATATAATGCTAATTTCTTAGCTAGTTTTAACACTTTATCTTTAGCTTGATCTGAAGTGTGAGGAGGACTTTCAAAATAAACAGCCTCTAGTTTAACTCCTCTTTTAATAGCCATATAACCAGCAACCGGCGAATCAATTCCGCCAGATAACATTAATAAACCTTTACCAGCAACACCTACTGGGTATCCGCCTAATCCGTCAATAACATCAAAATAGAAATAACTAAAATCTTTTCTAATTTCAATATTAACAATTATTTCTGGATTATTAACATCTACTTTAAGATTAGGAATATTTTTTAGAATAATACCACCCATCTTACGACTAATATCCATACTATTAATTGGATAAGTTTTATCACTACGTTTTGTTTGAACTTTAAATGTAGCAAAATCTTTATCCTTCAATAATTCTAAAATTTCATTTCCAAGTGAATCTAAATCTTTAGTTTTAGTTTCATATCCTAAATTGATTTCATGTAATCCAAAAACATGTTTTAATATATCTAATATTTCATCATAATCATTATCTTCAGGAATAATAAACATACGTCCAGCATCATGCTTTTCTTCATAACTATATTCGTTTAAATAAGCTTTAATGTTTTTACTTAAAGTATTAATAAATAAGTTAATATTACCCTTTTTAGTAGTTAATTCACCATATTTAATAATAATTAATTTGCGCATTTCGCATCACCTTTATCAATAATAGCAAAAAAAACACTAAATTTAAAGTAATTTAGTGCTTTTGCTTTAATTAATTGCTTTTAGTTTTTCATATTCTTCATCAAAAACCTTTAAGAAATTGGTTACATCTTCACTTGAAGTTAAATAAGATAAACTAATTCTTAATGTTGACATTGCTCTTTTTTTATCTTTATATATTGCCATTACGGATGCAGATAATTCAGATGATGAACAAGCCGTACTCGTACTAACATAGATATCATGTTGTTCTAAAGCATGAACCATCGTTTCCGATTTAACATTTGATAAGCTAATATTAATAATATATGGTATTGAATAAACTGTATTATTAACTAAAATAGTTTCATCTTTACTAAAATGATTAATAATACGTTCATTTAGTTTTTTAACAAAGCTCTCTCTTTTTTCAACATCAGTTAATGCAATACGTAATGCTTTAGAAAATGCAACTACTAATGGTAGTGGTACGGTACCAGGTCTGATTTCATTATATTTAGTACTACCATGAATAATTGGGGCAACATTGACTTTGCTATTGCGATATAATAGCCCGATTCCTTTTGGTCCATATATTTTATGAGAACTCATTGTTGCTAAATCAACATCATGGATATTAATGGTATATTTACCTATTGCTTGCGTCATATCCGAATGTAATAACGTATTCATATTTTCTTTTTTAATAACTTGACGAATTGATTTTAAAGATTGTCTAACTCCTACTTCACTATTTACGGCACAAATACTTACTAAAATAGTTTCATCCGTAATTAAACTCTTTAAATCATTCATATCAATCATACCATTATCAAGATTCTTAACATAACTAACTTTAAATCCTAATGTCTCTAAATAATCACACATTTTATAAACAGAAGGATGTTCAAGCATTGATACAATAATATGATTACCACGCTTATGATTAGCAATACAGGTTCCAATGATGGCCATATTATTAGCTTCAGTAGCGCCACTGGTATATATTATTTCATTTTCCATAACATTAAATAAATCGGCAATTTGTTTAGTAGCGTCATCATATAATTTTTTTGATTCTACTCCTAATTTATGAATTGAATGGGTATTACCAATGTATTCTTTTGTTACTTTAATATATGATGCCATAACTTCGTCATTGACTGGTGTAGTCGCGGCATAATCTAAATATATCATTTGTATCACCATATTAATTATACACTAAAAAAACTAACTAATAAATAGTTAGTTTTGATATTCATCAAGTAATCTTTCGTAAATACCAGGTTCAACAATATTTATAGTGTTAATTGCTTGTTCTAAAGAACCCTTATAATTACCTTTGTAGAATAAGTTCTCAGACTTAACTAATCCATAATCAATGTCATGATTAATTGGACGATAACGATTACCATAAACAATTGCCATTTCCGCCATCTTTGCGGTTTTAACCAATTCTTTAGTTGTATTATATAACTTTAAAGTTAAATCACGAGCAGTATCAACACGCGTATTAAGAACTTTAATTGATAATGGTGTTTTATTTAATTCTTTATTCATTTCTTTAATAGCAATACTTGCTTCTTTTAATTCAACAAAATATTCTTTAGGAATAATTGGTAATTTATAACTATTAACCTTTTCTTTGCTATGAGCAAGAATTTCCTTAATTTCAATTAATTGATCACGCGCACGATCTTCATCTTCTTTTAAACTATTTAAACTCTTTAAAGTGAAATTAAGTTTTTCCTCGGTTTTAAGAAGATTATTATTACAAATATCCATTTCTTTTAATAATTTAGAAAAAGCTACTTTATGACTACGATATAAATTAATAATAAAATCATAATTATCCTTAATACTAATCAATTCGTATTTAATGTCGCCAATGACTTTAACATCATCATTATCTAAGTCATAACTATATTTTATTTCATCAATCTTACGAATTAAATTATTATTAATCTTTTCTAAGTTAACAACTTTAATAATAACGTTACGTTGATATTCTTCAAAGCGACGTTTAGCAATTTTTTCTTTTTCAAAATCGTTGTAAATTGATTCAATATAATCGAGAATAGTTTTTAATTCAAATGTTGAATCTTCAACATTTAATACTTTTAAGCGACTAATGATATCGGAAATTTTTTTATTAATTTCGTCTTTATTATAATCTAAATTTAAATAATCTAAGTTATATCCTTCTGATACTAAACGATTAGCAATCGTATCTAGTTCCTTTAGTTTACTAGGAATTAAACTCTTAGCTAACACAATAATATCCGGAGCTTCATCAATGACAATTTTTAAATTACCAATTGTATCATCAATAGCTTTAACTATTTTAGCAACTTCAGCATATGAATTATTTTCTAATGCTAATTCAAAAGCACTAAATAATTTATCAATGTTTTCAATTTGTAAATCAATTGGTTCTTTAACAATATCATATTCATTTTCTTTATTATGATATGTTTGTAATAATTTACGATAATCAGCTTTTAATTTAGTAATAATCTCACGATTACGAACTTCACTTAAAGTTATTTCTTGAATTTCTTCTAATAAGTAATTAGCTTTGGTTTTGGCATAAGTAATAGCAAGTTCAGCTTCAACTATTAAACGTTGTAAATCTTTATAATCTTTGCTTTGAAACTTTTCATCAATTAATAATAAAGTGTCACCAATTTGTGGTACTTCTTCATCTTTAATATCATTAAATCTTTTAACCCAGTCGTTATAAGTTTTACGAAGATCATCATTATTAATCAATGTTTCAACTTTATTCAATTCTGATAAAATATTAGCTGAAATAATTAAATTACGGTCACGATCCAAATTATTGATAATAGTTTGGTATTTTTTGCGTTTATTATTTTTTAACAAAAAGATTGTTAAAGCAATAATGCCAATACCAATAATTATATAAGTAATAGCTAATAGAATATGAATTGTACTTGACATAACGCTACTCCTACTTTCTATATCAATTCTATCATATTCAATAAAAAATTAAAAGATTTTATTGCATAAAAAAAATAATATCGCGCGATATTATTTTTCAAATTAAACTTGGTATAATTTATTATTTTTCTTAGCTAATGCGATAGCAGAAATACTGAACACAATACCACCAATAACGATAGCATATGGAACGAATGAACCAGTCTTTGGATTCTTTTCAGTACTAACTTCAGTTACATAATCACAAGTTTCATCACAATCATCTAAATTAGTAGAATCAGCTGCTGGTGTAGCTCCATTATTATCATTAAAATCAAATCCTGTATCTTCTGCATTAACAATAATAGCTCCACCAAATAATACAACTAAAGCTAAAAATACGCCTAAAAATTTCTTCATATATATCTCATTCTCCTTATTCTTAATATGAGTTTATAACAAAAAAAATATTTTGTCAATTATTGGATGTAATATTTTTATAAAATTTGACATATTTTGAAAATAGTGTATAATTAATAAGTGCAAATAACTGGCAGTTTTTAAATTCAGTTATAATGTGTTTATTGAGATATTTTAGTAGTTTGGACTGCCCTAACGAAAAAGTATAATATAAACTCCCTATAATTGATTTAAAATATCCTTTATTAGCAAATATAATGAAAGGAGAAATAATAATATGGCAAGATACACTGGACCTGCTTTTAAGAAATCTAGAAGATTAGGTTTTTCTACATTAGAAAATGGTAAAGATATCGCTAAAAGACCTTATGCTCCAGGACAACATGGAACTGACCGTCGTAAAAAATTAAGCGAATATGGTATCCAATTACAAGAAAAACAAAAAGTAAGATTTATGTATGGTTTAAATGAAAAACAATTCCACA
>JAEEGL016694397.1_pt1 | contig 11989 bp, 9 predicted proteins | sample 9134231 | NCBI WGS metagenome assembly JAEEGL01 (sample SAMN16246548, study PRJNA631951) | gut metagenome | biome: gut microbiome; feature: rumen; material: fiber-attached | host: Bos | place: Iran: Karaj | collected 2018-10
AGTTTTTGAGTCGCAAATCGTTTTGGCTCGTGATTTTGCAAAGCCGTTAATCATCCATTGCGTAAGGCTGTACAGCTATGTAATTCATCTTTTTAGCAAGATAGGTTTCCTGAATCCGGTGGTTTTCCACGGCTACAACGGCAATCCCGACATCACCGCCCAACTATTGAAACTGCCGAATGTTTATTTTTCATTTTCGGAATCCACATTTGCCACGCCCGAAACGTCAGGTTCTAAATCGTTGCCGTTGATACCTGTATCGCGCATCCTCACCGAAACCGACTGCGCCGCCGCCGATGCCGACATCAACGTTACAATCCAAAAAATCGCCGATAAAAAACAAGTGGACGCCTCATCGCTCCAACAATCAATATATGAAAACTTTATGCGTATAATTGGCGATACGCAAGCTCATTAGCATTACAATCATATATAAACAAAAAATCCCGACCATCGTCGTAACGGTCGAGATTTTTGCGGTCGCGCTTGCGGTCATAGACCTTTTTGGACTGCCTGATTTTAGTTGGCCTCATCGAAATAAGTTTGCCGTGGAGCATAATCTCCTCCTCGCGGCTCTTCCTTTTGGCGGCTTTGAGTGCGTCGAGTGCCGCCGCGTTTTTCTGCTTGTTCATAGTAGTTATTATTTATATTTATAATTCAATTACTTCAACAACTTCAATTACTTCAACAACGCCGCAATCATCAAATTATTGCGACGTTGCAAGGGTTTATTATTTAATTAATTTGCCGTGGGTGTGAACCCACGGTAACATTAATTCAGATTATTTTATAACGAGATTGAAATCTTGCGCGAATGACGCCTGCACTTGCTTCAATTGTTTGGCTGCTTCCTTGATTCGCGTGTCGGCTTCCTTGTAACGCGCTTCCCAGTCGATGCGGACTTCGGGCGTAAATTCGTTTTCGGGCACTTTGTAGAGGCGCACGAGATACTCAAAATCGGAGGTAGCGGCATTGTCAAGCACCGAGAGGTAGTTGAGCACTTCGTTTTTGAGGTTTTCGCCGCCTTCTATCGTCTCCACCCTGTTGATTTCGTCCTTGCTGTCAGCAATTTGCGAGGAGAGAGCGAGGAGAGCGGCGTCCATCTTTTCCGGCACGTATTTGTCGAATGTTTCGAGCAGTGCGTCGTATTTGAGCACTACGGCTTTTTGCTGCGCCATTAGCCTGTCGTTGAAGTCGCCCGCCTGTTTGGAAGTGGGGCGGCAAGAGATTATGGTCATTGCCATTATCATCGACAATGCCATTACGATTATCTTTTCGTTTGTCATTTTCCTGATTTTTTACTCTTTTGGTTGATTGTTTCGATGGCTTGGTTCACTTTTGTGTTGGCTTCCGATACTTTCTTGTCGGCGGCGGCGGAGATATTGTCCCACTGCTGGCGGAGCTCGTCGGTGAAGTCAGAATCGGGTATTTTGTATATCCTCACCTGCTCTTTGGCTTCGTTGGAGGCTATGGAGAGCATTGTTCCCACCTTTTTGGTAAGCAATTGGTGGAGCTGTTGACACTCCGGGCTTACGTTCATTCCGCCGAGGGTTTTGGTCGCTTCGGCGAGGTACTTGTTGAAGCCTTCGAGTGCGCGATCCATTTCGGCAGCCTGAAAGGTTTCGTAGCTCTGTTTCAATTGGTTGTAAACGCTGTCAACATTGTGGTTGACGGCTATGAGCGACGCCGCGTCCGCTTTCATCTGCTCCTCCGACCTGCCACCGCAGCTAATTGCGGCAGTAGCCAATATCGCCACGGCGATTATTTTGAGAGTTTTTTTTAACATAATTACGTTTTGATTTTTGTTAGTTTTCGCGGCAAAGATAAATAAAATTTTTGTTTCGGGGTGGTTTCGTATGGAGTTTTTTTATAAATTTGCAGTCGTATATCTTCTGTATTGTTAAGTAGTAATGGAGTTAATTAACAACGTCAACAAAACCCTGCGCGACGATTTGGCGGCGCAGTTGAAATCAGGAAGCCGGCTTTCGATTGCTGCCTCCTGTTTCTCTATTTATGCCTTTCAGGAACTCAAAGAGCAACTTAAAGACATAAAAGAATTGCGCTTTATATTCACTTCGCCTACATTTACCGCAGAAAAAACGCCCAAACAGCAACGTGAATTTTATATTCCACGCCTCAACCGTGAACGTACTATTTATGGTTCTGAGTTTGAAGTAAAACTCCGCAACGAACTTACTCAAAAGGCAATAGCCCGCGAGTGCGCCGAATGGATAAAACAAAAAGCGTGTTTCAAATCAAACCGCACAAACGAGCAAATGATGGGTTTCATCAATCTCGACGAAATCAGTTACGCCCCAATCAACGAATTTACTACCGTTGACCTTGGTTGTGAAAAAGGCAACAATGCCTACACTATGATTCAGAAGGCTGAGGCTCCGTTTTCAAAAGCATATATCGATTTGTTCAACGACCTTTGGAACGATACAAGCCGGCTGCAAGTGGTAACTGAGGAGGTGATAGACAGCATCAGCAACGCATACAAAGAGAACGCTCCGGAATTTTTGTACTTTGTGGCTCTTTACCACATTTTCAACGAATTTTTAGAAGACATTAGCGAAGACGATTTGCCTAACGAAGCCACAGGATTCAAAAATTCTGTAATTTGGAGCAAACTATATAATTTTCAGCGTGACGCCGCTCTCGCCATCATCAACAAATTAGAAAAGTACAACGGCTGCATACTTGCCGATTCGGTGGGTCTTGGCAAAACGTTCACAGCTCTGTCGGTGATTAAATACTATGAAAGCAGAAACCGTACTGTGCTGGTGCTCTGCCCCAAAAAACTGTATGAAAACTGGAATACTTACCGCCAAAACTATACTAACAACCCGCTTGCAAAAGACCGCCTCAATTACGACGTGCTGTATCATACCGACCTTAGCCGTCAAGGCGGATATAGCAACGACCTTGATTTGGAGCGTGTTAACTGGGGCAACTACGATTTGGTGGTGATTGACGAAAGCCACAATTTCCGAAACGGCGGCAAAACCTCCACTGATGAAAACGGTGAGAATCCCCGTGAAAACCGCTATCTCCACTTGATGAACAAGGTGATACGCTCCGGCGTAAAAACCAAAGTGCTCATGCTTTCTGCCACGCCGGTCAACAACCGATTCAACGACCTTAAAAACCAACTTCAACTCGCCTACGAGGGCGAATCGGAAGCTTTTGACAGGTTGCTGCCTACTAACAGAGGCATCGACGATATTTTCCGTCAGGCGCAGGCTGCATATAATTTGTGGGCAAACCTGCCCCCGCAGGATCGTACAACCGAACGGTTGCAACGTATGTTGGACTTCGACTTTTTCCGTATGCTCGACGCTGTTACTATTGCACGAAGCCGCAAACATATCCAGCAGTATTACGACACTACGGATCTCGGCAAATTTCCTGAACGGCTCAAACCTATTTCGTGCCAGCCGCATCTTACCGACCTCGACTCGGCTATCAACTACAACGAAATTTTTGAGCAGCTTCAACTTTTGCACCTTGCAATATATGCGCCCTCGGCTTTCATATTGCCGAGCAAATTATGGAAATATCAGGAAGAAGAATCTTCAAAAGGACACCGTTTGAGCATCGAGGAACGCGAACAAGGCATCCAGCGGCTGATGAATATGCAATTGTTGAAGCGTCTGGAATCGTCGGTAAATTCGTTCAGACTCACGCTGTCGCGCATCCAAAAATATATGCAGGATACGCTTAACAGTATCGAACGGTTCCAAAACGGCGAACATCAGATGTCGGTGGACGATTATGAAACATTTGACGGCGACGAAGACGAGCAGGATTTCACTATCGGAAAAAAGAAAAACCGTATTAACTTGGAAGATATGGACTATATTTCGTGGAGCAACGAAATAAAGAGCGACCTCGAAATCATAGGTCTATTGCTTTGTATGTTGCAGAGTATCACGCCAGAACACGACAGTAAACTCCAACAACTTATTGCCGATTTGTACGCCAAGTTTGATAACCCAATCAACCTCAACAACAAGAAAGTGCTTGTGTTTACCGCCTTTTCCGACACCGCGCTGTATCTATACGACAATCTTGCCGAAGACATCAAACAAAAATACGGCTTGAATGTAGCTTTGGTAACAGGAGATGTAGAAGCGCGCAGCACCATGAAATTGCGCGAAAAGTTGGATTTCAACAAAGTGCTAACACTGTTTTCGCCCGTTTCAAAAGAACGTGACTCCATATATCCGCATATCAGCGACACGGTTGATGTCCTTATCGCCACCGACTGTATTAGCGAGGGTCAAAACCTCCAAGATTGCGACTACCTTATCAACTACGATATACATTGGAATCCGGTGAGGATTATCCAGCGTTTTGGACGTATCGACCGCATCGGCTCCAAAAATGAAAAAATCCAGTTGGTAAACTACTGGCCCGACATGACGCTCGACGAATACATCAACCTCAAAGGCCGTGTGGAATCCCGTATGAAAGTAACAGTGATGACCGCCACCGGCGACGACAACATTCTTTCGCCCGAGGAAAAAGACGACCTCGAATACCGCCGTCAGCAGCTCGAACGCCTCAAAGAAGACGTTGTGGATTTGGAGGAGATGAACACAGGTGTCAGCATTATGGATTTGGGGCTCAACGAATTTAGGCTCGACCTTCTGGAATATATCAACTCCAACCACGACGTGGAACATACTCCATTGGGGTTGCATGCCGTGGTAAAAGGCTCTGAACATGCACCTTCGGGTACTATTTTCGTACTCAAAAACAGGACTGCCGGTGTAAATATCGACCACAAAAACCAGCTCCACCCGTTCTATATGGTATATATCCGTGAAGACGGCGAGGTAGTGGTTGACCACCTGCATCCCAAAGACCTACTCGACAAGATGCGATTGATATGTAAGCCAATGCACGAACCCGATATAAAACTGTGCCGTGCCTTCAACAAGGAAACTCGCGACGGACTGCGCATGGACAAATATTCTCAACTTTTAGGGAAGGCCATTCAGTCGATTATTTCTGTAAAGGAAGCATCCGACATCAATAGTTTTCTCGACGGTTACCAGGGCGAATTGTTCAAAGAACAAGTTTCGGGTCTCGACGACTTCGAGCTGATTTGTTTTTTGGTTGTTAGAAACGTTTAACGAAAAATAATAATAAAAAATGTACAACTTGCCCGCCACCACATCAATCAACAAACCGCTCGCAAAAAAGGCAGTTTTTGAGAAATTCAATCTCAGAAACTCCGAGCAAGAGCGTTTTGATGCAGATATTAGCCGCATGGTGCTTGTGGCGCGTGTATCGTCGTCCACAGTGCCGGCATTGGCAGAGGGCAGCGGCGTCAAAGTTTTTTATGTGCTGCAAGTGATGCTCAAACGCAAAGAATACAACGTGCAAAACCTCATCTTGCTCCACAAATTGATAAAACAGCAGATTGTGTTTGCATTGCAATACGAAAATCAGACTCAACTGTGCATATACCACACCCGGTTGCTGTCATCAGGGTGGAACCCAAGTGTGGAGACTACAATCCCCCTCAAAGGGCTTTCTATCGACGACGCTTGGCAAAACATTGTAGCCCATATCGGCAAGCTCGACACCGATGCGGCTGACAGCATTGAACAACAAATTATCAACCGTGAACAACGCGAGAAAACTCTCCGTCAGATTGATATTTTGGAAAAACAATGCCGTGCGGAAAAACAAACCCGCACAAAATACGAGCTGCATCAACGAATTTTGGATTTAAAGAAAAATTTAAATGAATAAACTCAACCTCCAAACCACCGACATGGTGGACGAAAACATAAAACGCATCGGCGAGCTATTCCCTAACTGCCTTACTGAGAGGCTTGATGTGAATGGCAAACCCGAAATGGCTATCGACTTCGACACCCTGCGTCAAGAGCTGTCGCGCTACATCGTAGAAGGCAACGAAGAACGCTATCAGTTTACCTGGCCCGACAAGCGAAACTCCATCCGCCTTGCCAATGCGCCCACTACCGACACCCTCCGCCCATACCGCAACGAGAGCGTGGACTTCGACACCACTAAAAACCTCTATATCGAGGGCGACAACCTCCAAGTACTCAAACTATTGCGCGAAAACTACCTCGGCAAAGTGAAAATGATATACATCGACCCGCCTTACAACACCGGCAACGATTTTGTATATAACGACGACTTTGCCCAATCTGCCGACGAGTACATCCACAACAGCGGTCAGTTGGACGAAGAAGGCAACCGCCTTGTTACCAACACCGAAAGCAACGGACGTTTCCATACCGACTGGCTAAACATGATTTATCCAAGGCTCAAAGTCGCTAAGGATTTGCTGAGCGAGGACGGCGTGATTTTTATTTCGATTGATGATAATGAGGTGGATGATTTGAAAAAAATGTGTAATGAGATATTTGGAGAAAGAAACTTTATTGGATGTGCAGGTCGTATCACAAAGAAAGCTAATAATCAAGGTGATTATTGGGCTCCAAATTTTGATTACATTTTAACTTTCACCAAGAATAAACTTTCTTGTCCTGCCTTTAAGGGAGGACAAAATGATAAATCATATAACTTAATTGAAGAAGAAGGTCCAAGAAAAGGAGAAAAGTATCAATTAGTTAGACTGTATATGTCTAACTTGGATCCAATGAGAGGATGTACAAATCAAAGGTATTATATCGAATGCCCCGATGGTTCTTTTATTATTCCGCCAGGAGAAAACTATCCAGAGAAAGCAGAGGATGGTGCTTTTGTCGTGCCACAAAGTGGAAAGGACAAAATATGGAGATGGTCATATCAAACGTATTTGGAAAAAAAAGATCAAATTGTCTTGAAACAAGGTAAATCATCTAATGTTGTTGGGAAAAATGGAGCTTACACCCAATGGAATGCTTTTACAAAAACATATCTAAATGATGTTATCGAAAAATCCACAGCAACTCCAAATAGTTTTATTGAAGACCATATTAATCAAATTGCAACACATGAGTTGAAAGACTTGGATATTCCATTTTCATTTCCAAAACCTACAACTCTGATAATGTACCTTGCAAGTATCTTGAATGTCCAAACTAATGATATTATACTGGACTTTTTTTCGGGTTCGGCAACTACTGGACATGCTGTTATGCGGTATAATTTTGAAAATAACACACAGGTTAAATATGTTTGCGTTCAATTGCCAGAACAAATAAGTTCTGATTCTGATGCCTACAAAGCCGGATACAAAAACATCTGCGAAATTGGCAAGGAGCGCATTCGTCGTGCCGGAACGAAAATCAAAGGCGAATTGCAAGCCAAATGCGACAAGCTTTCTGATGAAATAGCGTCGCTGATTGCAGAATCAAAACAGGCTACACAGCTATCGTTGATGGACGACGACAAAGACCCAAAAGAAGAATTGCTCCGTCAGAAACAAGAAGAATTAAAAAACCTCCAAACCCAACTCGACAACTTCGACACCGGTTTCCGTGTCTTGAAATTAGACACCTCAAACATGGAAGATGTCTATTACACCCCCGAAGAGTTTACCGACAAGACACTTTTCGACAACAACATCAAGCCCGACCGCACAGATGAAGATTTGCTGTTCCAGACAATGATAGACTTGGGCATAGAACTCAGTGCCTCTATTGAGCGCATGGAGATAGCGGGCAAGACGGTATGGAATGTTGCCGAAAATTACCTCTTGGCATGTTTCGACACCGAAGTCAACGAATCCACCATCACCGCGATAGCCCGTCTGCACCCGTATTATTTTGTAATGCGCGATAGCAGCCTCGCCAACGACAATGTTGCCGACAATTTTGAGCAGATATTCGAGCATTACAGCAAAGACACAATACGGAGGATAATTTAGGAAGGAGGCGGACGTATGAAATTCAAATTCAAAATACAACAATACCAGACCGAGGCAGTGGAGCAGACTGTAAACGTATTTGCCGGACAGCCGTCGAAGGCAAATGCGCAATACCGCCGCGATTTGGGAAAAGACAAAAAGCAGTTGACAGCCAAATTTGACGAGGAATATGTCGGTTGGCGCAATAGCGACATAGAACTCAATGATATTCAGTTGCTTAATAATATCAAGTCGATACAGACTGCGGCTAATATCATACCAAGCAAAACCCTTATAAAACCCGACGGACTTGGCGCGTGTGCTCTCGACATCGAGATGGAGACCGGCACAGGAAAAACCTACGTCTATATCAAGACGATGTTTGAATTGAACAAGCGTTACGGATGGTCAAAATTTATAATCGTGGTGCCGAGCATAGCCATACGCGAAGGCGTGGCTAAAAGCTTTGCTATGCTCGAAGAGCATTTTATGGAGCAGTACGGCAAAAAAGCGCGTTACTTTATTTATAGCAGCTCCAATCTTAGTCAGATAGATAATTTCAGCAGCGAAGCCAGCATCAACGTAATGATAATCAACACTCAGGCATTTGCCCGCGACTTCAAAGATGATGCAAAAAACAAAGTAAGCCTGATAATGTACTCCAAGCGCGACGATTTTCAGAGCCGCCGCCCCATCGACGTTATTGCTGCCAACCGTCCTATAATCATCATGGACGAGCCGCAAAAAATGGAAGGTGTAGCCACACAACGCGCCTTGCGAAACTTCAAGCCGCTTTTTGTGCTCAATTATTCTGCCACTCACAAAACGTCACACAACTGCATCTACTCGCTCGACGCACTTGATGCCTACAAACAAAAACTTGTAAAGAAAATACAAGTGAAGGGCATCACCGTGCAAAACCTTCTTGGCGCACAGCCATACATATATTTCGACTCCATTGTGCTCTCCAAAAACAAAGCACCTGAAATAAAAATGGAGATAGAGGTTCAGGGCGTCAATGGTGCACGTCGTCAGACATTGAAGTTTGTGCAGGGCGATTCGCTCTTTGATGCGTCGAAACTGCCGGCATACAAGGAGTATGTAATTACCGAAATCAACACCATTACCAATTCTGTGTATTTTCGCAATGGCGATTGTGTTCACAAAGGCGACGTAATTGGCGACGTTACCGAAAAAACTATCCAACGTATCCAAATACGCGAAACCATAGCCAGCCATTTTGAGAAAGAACGTCAGCTTTTTAATCAGGGCATCAAGACATTGTCATTGTTTTTCATCGACGAAGTGGCAAATTACAAAGGCTACGACCAAGATGGCGAAATAGTAAAAGGCTCGCTTTGGACAACATTTGAAGAAGAATACACCCGATATTACAACGAAAATATCAACCTTTTTGACGACGACTATCAGAAATATCTGCGCCGTTTTTCGCCCCAAGAGGTTCACAACGGCTATTTCTCCATCGACAAAAAAGGACGTGCCCAAAACAGCAAAGAGCGCGACAGCGAAGACAACCGTCCCGCTTACGACCTTATTCTCAAAGATAAAGAACGTCTTTTGTCGTTCGACGAGCCTACACGTTTTATATTTTCACATTCGGCATTGCGCGAAGGTTGGGACAATCCTAATGTATTTCAGATTTGCACCCTCCGCCACGCCAATAGCACCACAGCCAAACGTCAGGAAGTAGGGCGCGGTTTGCGTATCTGTGTTGACAGCCAAGGCAACCGTATGGACGCCGAACGGCTTGGCGACGCTGTTCACGACATCAACAAACTCACCGTTATAGCCAACGAAAGTTACAGCACATTTGTAAAAGCCTTGCAGGAAGAGACAAAGGACGCATTGCGCGACCGTCCGAAATTGGCTACCAAAGAATATTTCGAGGGCAAGACATTCCACGTGGACGGCGAGCTTCATACCATCACCGACCAAGAAGCGAGCAGCATTGTGGGTTATCTTTTTGACAACGACTATATAGACGAAAAGGGCAACGTGCTTCCGTCTTATTATGCCGACACACAGCAGGACACACTTGCGCCGCTTGGCAAAAAGCTCCAACCCATTACCGAGCAAGTTCATCGCCTGATACAAGGAATCGCCGATCCTTCGGTACTTGATGGCATGATTGAAGACGCCAACAAAATAGCCGAAGTTGTAAACGACAAACTTAACGACAACGCCAGCAAAGAGCAGTTTAAACGCCTTTGGGCAGAAATCAACCATCAATATGTCTATACAGTTCACTACAACAGCGACGAATTGATAAAAAAATCCATTGCCGCTATCAATAGAGATTTGTCGGTAACGCAATTGAAATATATAGTTTCGCAAGGTCAGCAAGATGACGAAATGGAATTTAACGAAGGGCTTTCAACACGCCGTCAGGAAATGCGCGAAGTGAGCACATCCACTGTGCCATACGACCTTGTTGGCGACATTGCGCGAGGAGCCACTCTTACACGGCGTACAGTGGTAAGCATCCTAAGGGGCATCCATCAGGAAAAACTCTTGTTGTTCAAAAACAATCCCGAAGACTTCATCCACAAAGTGATACGCCTCATCAAGGACGAGAAGGCGACAATGATTGTGGAGCACATCTCCTACAACAAGACAGATCAAACCTACGACACCGACATTTTTACGCAAGAAAAGAGCCGTCAGACGGTTGACAAGGCATATCCAGCTAAAAAGCATATACTCGATTACGTGTTCACCGACAGCAAAGGCGAACGCAAATTTGCCGAAGATTTGGATCAAGCAGAAGAAGTATGCGTATATGCCAAGTTGCCACGCTCGTTTAAGATACCAACGCCTGTGGGCAACTACGCACCCGACTGGGCGATAGCCTTCAACGACAATAAGGGCATCAAGCACATATTCTTCATTGCCGAAACCAAAGGCAGTATGGATTCTATGCAGCTCAAAGCCATTGAGAAAGCCAAAATCGCCTGCGCTAAAAAGCTATTCAACAACATCTCCACCAGCAAAGTCCGCTACCACGAAGTCAGCAGCTACGATGCATTATTGGATGTGATGAAGAAGTTAGATTAAAAAAATGAGAAATCCCATAAGAATTTGCATTTTTTTTGTATTTTTGCGGCAGAAATATTAAACGATAATACCATGGCACGACCGATTAAAGAAACGCCTATTTTGACGGACGATGATGCAGAACGTTTTGTCGAAAGGGCGGAAACAGTAGAAAAAATGAGCAAGGAAACTCGCGCCGCCAACCGCGCCAAGTTTTTGGAACGTGTAGCCGAAGCCAATAAACATATTGAATGGAGTTGCTAAAAGATGAAAGTTGTAGCACTTACCCCTGACTATCCGCTGACCAATTTTGACTGCGGCGACAGCGACCTTAATGAGTTTCTAATGGAGGATGCTAAGCATTTCCTCTCAAAACGTATTGCCAATACGTTCATCCTTGAAGACGATGGACGTATTGCGGCATTTTTTTGTTTGCTCAACGACAAGATAAGTCGCATTGAAGTTACAAATAGTCGATGGAAAAAAATCAAAGACAGTTTTCCCGAAGGCAAACAATTTCGTAGTTATCCAAGCATCAAGATTGGTCGTTTTGCTGTATCAGTGGACTACCGAGGACAAAACGTGGGCAGTTGGTTGTTAGATATTCTTAAAGAACGTCTTTACAAAATGCAAAGCCAATCTGCATTTCGTTTTATAACAGTTGATGCGTACATTTCAGCTATTCCGTTTTACAAGAAAAACGGTTTTATCGAACTCACCCAAAAAGACGAAGGTGAGTACACACGCCTTATGTATTTCGATATGATGGAAATGGAATAATCTTTATTTATTACAACCCATCCACCATTACAAACGCCGCCCAGTGCAGCGGATTGGGATATTTTTCGCGGACGGTCTTTTGCGCGGCGATGAAGGCGGCGCGTTTGGATTGTCCGGCGGTGAGGTGCTTGAAAAATTCCACCATCAACAGTTGTGTGGATTCGTCGGCGACTTTCCAAAGGCTCATTACAATGGTCTGTGCGCCAGCTTTTTTGAAACCGCGCTGCAAACCGAAAACGCCTTCGCCAGTGATTTCGCCCAAGCCCGTCTGACACGCCGAGAGAACCACCAAATCCAAGCCGTTGAAATCGAGGC
>JAEEGL016868781.1_pt1 | contig 11989 bp, 10 predicted proteins | sample 9134231 | NCBI WGS metagenome assembly JAEEGL01 (sample SAMN16246548, study PRJNA631951) | gut metagenome | biome: gut microbiome; feature: rumen; material: fiber-attached | host: Bos | place: Iran: Karaj | collected 2018-10
AGAGGATCTTTCTGATGAAGAGATTTTTGATTTTGCGAAACAATTAGATGCCAAGATGCCGCCAAAAAGTTTCAGCCTTATATTAACATTGTCTATGCATGAGCCATTTGACGAATGCGTTGAACATGGTTTCCGACTTGATAATTGTAGTCTACCAAATCGTTATAAAAACTATCTAATAACAAGTCACTATTTTGACGAGCAGATTGGTAAGTATATTAAGCATTTAAAGGCAGATGGTTTATATGAGAATAGTTTAATTGTGATAGCATCAGACCACGAGCCTCTTTTGCATAATATGGATATGGAAGGAAAGGTCAGCAAAGAGTTACCATTATATATTATTAACGGTGGATTTAATAAGGAGAAAGCATGGTCGGGTGAATGTAACCAGTTAGACGTTTACACGACGTTATTAGATATCATCGGTATTGAAAGTAAATGGCATGGTTTAGGCCATACTTTATTAGATCTAAATTATTCAAACTCCGTTTCAGATAAAACATGGCAATTGTCAGAATGGATTATTAACGGTGATTATTTTAGACAAAAACAGTAGTGTATGCCTATACAATAAATACATTAAATACTATATTAACTATTTTATTTTTGGTTACATCTTTTACTCATAATTTTGTGTATACTCATATGTAAGTATGCATAAACGGTAGCAATTAATGCAGTAGAAACTACTACTATTAGGAATAATAGAACTATGCTCGTAACTGCATGCATTGGAATAAAAAAAGCAACTGCAAAAATATGAGCCAAATAAACTTCAAATGAATAACGGCCGACAAGACTAACAAATCGTTTAAATGGCAAGCAGACATCTATCATGGCAAATAATGTCAATAAAGGAGGGAGCAGAAGCGAAATCCTCATCTCATCATTTCCAGAGAACAATCCTAAAATCGCTGCTACAAGAACGACAATCAACAAACGTTTATTCTCATTTCTTTTTAAATGAAGATATGCCGATACTCCAAGAAATAGGATAGGCAATCTAATTGCAAATAGTCCAAACGGGAAGTGCTTGTTTTCTCGTATCCAAACACCTACTATTACTAAGAGTACAAGTGTTATCAACTCTAAATATCCCCGCTTAGTGATCCATACAATAGCCCTAGAAAACAATGGAAATACAAGATATAGAAAGATTATTGCAGGTGTAAACCAGTCAAAACAAAATCCACAAGAGAAGAATTCTGGATATTTAAATAAAGAAAGACCTGTTATCTGATAAACACATTGAATAAACATTCTATCTATAGGACAGTCATGCTCAAAAGTCAAAAACAACGTCAGCAGAAAAAAGAAATAAACAGGGAACAACCTCTTAATACGGTTTATATAGAACTTACCGACTGAATGTTTCTCTATTGAAGCTTGTAAGCCAAAAGCACTCAACAATAAAAAGATATCGACTCCCAATGCTCCTTTATTGAACATTTTTATCCATCTTGTCGTTTCTATCCCAGACATATCGCACCACAGATAAACATGAAAAAAAATAATCCATAAGATTGCTATTCCCATCAGATATGTCCGATTCTCTTTACCAAATACTCTGTTAGCGACCTCATTCATTATCATTTGTTTTTAAATTCTTTTTGGAGTATCAGTCTTAAACCATTGCTCCATACATTCCAACTAAGTTTCTCACGATAAGCACGCAGACATTCTTCATGAAGAGACTGTTGCATCTCTACAGATATCGTAGAAATAATCTTTTCCGCGAATTCTTTAGGGCCTGCAGTAATTGGCAACCGATACCCATTCTTTTCATTAAAGACATAGTCTCCAATACCTCCAGTATCATATGTGTAGATGGGAATTCCAAAGGCAGAACATTCACCAAATACAATACCAGCGCATTCTGCACGAGTTGGCAATAGAAACAGATGGCACTTCTGAATGGTTTGAATATATTTATCATATTGCTCCGGGATGCTCTTATTTAAATAACCAACATTTTCAACATAGGGATGATCATGATAGGCCTTTGGTACCGACATCAGACCAACAAGATAGAGACGGGTATCAATTCCTCTTTCATTTAACATCTCAACTGTTTGTATAGCCAACTCCGCTCCCTTTCGTTTCCAGTCAACGCCTGAAAATAGTATATTCAACCTTCCTTGCCCGGTATATGGTTCTATAGGCCTAATATCAGCATCATCCATATTAGCACCAAAACCAAGAACATAAGTATGATCCGTATCATATCCATAATCTTGAACAACAGAGTCTGCCGCCCAATGTGATGCCCGTATGTTGATTCGACTATTTTTGATAGCATAATCCTCCATAGAATTACCAATACAATATTGCCATTTCGTTAGAGGTTGCCAATAATAACCACATAACAATTTAAAAGTCGCATCAGAATAATAGATATAAGGTTTATCACTATGAAGAAAATTCATAACCTGCGCCCCTCTAGGGAAAAATAAAACATCACACCTATCTATCATTGATTTGTCAATAGCTTGGGCTCTCAGCCTAAAGAAGAAACGAGTGTGTTCGAACATTGTAGACTTACCATGCATCCATTCATTCCAAAGTCGACACAACTTAGCCAATTTTCCATTAGGACGACAATTCAACCATACGACTTCACATCCAGCGTTCTCTATGCTCTCACGAATCTTATAATTCAAACCACTCCAAGCAGTTTTATCTGTAAAAGGATTACTATCACAGACATAACCGACTGTTATCCTTTTTCTCTCGGAATCCCTCATTTCTTCCATAGAACACATTTACCTAATGCTTTACCAGACATCCTGAAGAATCTCACAGGATTATATATAAATGACATCCAATAATCCCTTATACTTAAGGGCAAAGATTTTTGCATTATAGCTCTTTCAAAGAATGTTTTGGAAATAGTATCATCAACAGGCTTCGCATCAACAATTGGGAAATTATCCTTCAGACACATAAAATGATCAGGATTGTTCATCGTAGTGCGAATCATGGCAGGCTGATTGTAGGTTAGCCCTTCACCTTGAATTCGATATACAGACATCTGTTGATGCATTCCACGAAGTTTGCCTATCATGGCACAACTTAGAATAATGAAAATATCATAATTTTGTATGCATTGTGGATTCTTTAGGTTCGCATAAAACTCCATGGCCTTACTTCGACAAACTATAGAAGCAGTTGGAACGGTCCAATTGATGAACACTTCAGTTGGAGAATAATCTCGGTCTTCTATATTTTCACAATCAATCCAAGCGGTTGTATTACATTCATATTTCTTTTTTGCACTATGAAAACACATAGAATACTCATCATTGTTTTCTAGGAAATCTATTTGACGCTGTAGTTTATTCTCGTCAGTCCAATAATCATCACCCTCACAAAAGGCAATGTACTTTCCGCGGCGATAATGTTCATTCATTATAGCTATAATACGCTTAAGTCCGCCCTTTTGCCATTGATTTTCAGTTTCAATCACAGGTGTAAATAGCTCAGGGTATTTCTGGGCATATTCTTGTACGATTTCTGTCGTTCCATCCGTAGATGCATCATCATGAACAACAACTTCTATAGGGAAATTAGCCTTTTGTCTCAAAAAACCCTCCAATGCATTTCGGATAAATTTCTTTTGATTATAGGTAATGCACCAGACAACGGCCAATGGTTTTTTACAATCATTCATGTTAATTTAAGTCTCATTTTTAACAATATACTACCGATTTTATAAACCAATTTATCTATACTATAATACTTTTTTAATAGTGGAGTAAGGACTTGGGTCATGCATTCCGACTGTTTCATTTGTTTATAGTCAGCCAGCACTCTTGGAGGAAACATATCTGCTAGAACATCATCCTTTTCCTTCCGCATTAAAACTGGATTTGAAGCACTTATGCCATCTGAATCATAACGTGCAACAGGAATATCCGAATAACGGATTGAACGGTTATCCAGAATCAATACCTGAACGAAAAATTTCCAATCTGAAGAAATTTTTAAATTTTCATCATAAGGATATTTCCGAAGCAATTCAGTTCTAATAAAAGATCCCTGATGAGGGATAGCGCCAGAATACAGGTGATATAACGTTAGTTCTCCTGATGCAGGAGGTGGAGAAATGAGTTGATCTTTGTCGTTAATAACAACTTTTCCCACTACAACATCTTCTATTATCTGAGATTCTTCAATTAACTCCAAAACCTTATTATTGTAAAAGAAATCCCCGGAATTCATAAAGATGCAATACTCACCATGAGCGTGTTGCACTCCTTTATTCATAGCATGATAAATTCCGCGGTCTTTTTCCGACACCCAATAATCTATCTTATCGGAGAAAGATTTTATAACAGCAACGCTTTCATCTGTCGACCCTCCATCTATAATAATAAATTCATAGTCGTGATTAGTTTGACAAACTACACTACTTATAGTTTGTCGGAGCCCTTCACCGTTATTGTAATTTATCGTAACAATAGAAAACTGCATATACTTATATTATATTACAAAAGTACAAATTATATTTTAATATAGCAAGAAAAACACTATAAAATTTGTATTTCACCTTTTTTTTTATTACTTTTGCATAAAATATCTGCTATATGAATACAAAGAAAGAATACGATTTGTTGATTGTTGGTGCTGGTATATATGGTGCCACGGCAGCTTATAAAGCGAAACAAGAAGGCAAACGCTGCCTGGTGATCGACGTCCGTCCACATTTAGGTGGTAATATCTATTGCGAAAGCATAGAAGGTATTAACGTACACAAATATGGAGCACATATTTTTCACACCAAGAATAAAAAGGTATGGGAATTTGTAAATAGCATTGTTGAATTCAACCGCTACACCAACTCCCCTATCGCCAACTATAAAGGTCGGCAGTATAATCTGCCTTTCAACATGAATACCTTTTATCAGATGTGGGGCGTACTCACTCCAGAAGAAGCTCGTCAGAAGATTGACGAGCAACGACAAGAGGCTTTGGAGCGAATGAAGGCAGATGGGGTAACCGAACCACGGAATCTGGAAGAACAGGCCCTATTATTAATAGGCAAAGACATATACGAGATATTGATCAAGGGATACACCGAGAAACAATGGGGACGTAAGTGTACTGATCTGCCAGCTTTTATCATCAAGCGACTGCCCGTTCGTTTTGTTCATGACAATAATTATTTTAGCGACCGATTCCAAGGTATTCCCATGGGGGGATTTAACAAATTGATTGATGGACTATTGGACGGTATTGAAACAAAAGTCAACACTAACTTCTTTGACGACCGTCAGTATTGGGAAAGTATTGCAGAGCATATTCTATATACAGGCAAAATCGATGAATACTTCGATTATCAATTTGGGCAATTGGAATGGCGAAGTGTGCGATTCGAACAAGAAACTTTGGACATGCCCAACTATCAGGGTAATGCCGTCATGAACTTCACCGATGCAGAAACGCCTTATACCCGCATTATCGAACACAAGCACTTTGAGATGTTTGGTGATGATGTATATAAATGTCCAAAAACCGTTATTTCACGCGAATACTCATCCGAATGGCATCCAGGCATTGAACCTTTCTATACTGTTAATGATGAGCGAAACAATACTCTTTATAAGAAATATAAGGAACTGGCAGACCTGGAACAGCATGTAACTTTTGGTGGACGACTGGCAGAATATAAGTATTATGATATCGCTCCAATTATAGAAAAAGTACTTGAGCTGTGATAATATCGACATTAAAGATATGAAGAAGTTATTTGATATTCAGGACATCTCAACTTACCGTTCTGAATTAATGGGATGGGCTATCATATGGATAATGATGCTCCATTTCACATTCACTCAAATTAAACCTCTCGGATTTGTCGCCCAATATGGATTCGCAGGAGTAGATATTTTTATGTTAGTTTCTGGCTTGGGCCTTTATTATTCACTTCATTCTAATCAAAATATCTTGCGTTTTTATAAAAAAAGGCTACTACGCATTTTCCCTACATATTATTTTATCGGTATTATTTCTAGTATTTTATTTTTTCAGGATAGTATAACAGAATATTTTTACAGATATTCTACAATAGGTTTTTGGTTTGGAGGGACGTATTGGGAATGGTATATTCCTTCTATTATTATCCTATACTTATTATCTCCTTTTATCAAGTACATACTAGACAAAAATTTTTTTATTTTGTTATCTTTTTTTAGTATAAGTATTCTTGCTATAACATTGTTCTTAATAGATCAACATGAAATACTAGATCGTGTACATTTTTTCTTTCTATACCGTATTCCTGCCTTTATATTGGGGATGGTTTGTGCTTTTTGGATAAAGAATAATATATCCACAAAGTATTATTATGCTTTTCTTTTAGCAGGAATCCCCATATTTTGTTACTTTTTTCCTCAACATCACCAATTATATAATTACAAATACTTTTCACTTCTGTTCTTACTTCCGTTTTTCACTATTTTTTTTATCGTAATTTCCAAAAATATAAATAGATTCAATCCAATAATAAGAGCAATTGGAAATGCGAGCTTGGAAATATATTTGATCCAGAGTATTCTCTTTTATGCCTTAACCAACGATCTAGTCATTATTCCATCTGTATGGCATGACACCATAACGGTCTCACTTATTTTTCTATGTAGCATAATCGGTATTATCATTCATTGGGCAATGTCTAAGGCCCTATTAAAGTTCCTTTGATTTCAAATCTGCAGCTATGGCATTAGCAAAACATGAATCCAACAATTCATACCCTTTCTTATTCAAATGGATTTGATCATCCAGAAATAGTTGTTTATTAATAGTAGTGTCAAATCCATTCCAATCTTTCAGGCGAATATAAATTACGGAATCCATTAGATTCTCATTTTCAAGCATAGAATGAAAAGATTCTCTATATTCCTTAATTTGGTACATTTTACAATGGCTCATAATAGAACGTAAATAATCAGACGCTAAATCTTTAAAGGGTTTATCACCATGAGCCTTCCAAATATTTACATCCGGAACTTCTATCACTACAGGACGAATATGGTTGAAAAGAAGAAATCTTAATATTAGCCGCATATGATGGCAATACAAACGAGGTCCAAGATTTGCAGCAGCATCATTAATACCTGCAGAAACTATACAATAATCTACACCTGAGGCTATTATAGTCTTCATCCCGTATTTATCATTTTCATCAAATAGCAATTGATATACTCCTTTACTTTTTTCTCCGCCTTTTCCTTTAGAAATCATTTTTACAGGAAAGCCAGTCAAAGTGTTTAATTTCATCGAGAAGGAACAATCCATCTTGTTGGAGCAATGCATTTCGGCCCAACTATCTCCAATCATGGCAACACGTATCGTGTCATCTTCATGACACATAACAGGATATGGCTTTCGTTCGTTTTCAACCACCCACAGGCTTCGCCATCTATATTGATAGTACTTAAAAAACGAAAAAAAGATAACAATACAAACGATAAAAGCAATATAAACTTTTCGCATATTTTTCTGCAAAGTTAATCAAAAGATATAAATCATGATAAACATGTATATAATATTTGTTTTTTTTAATGATTGAAGCCCCTCTATTTGGTTAATACAAAAAAAAAAAGTACCTTTGCATCATCAAAACTACATTGTATCTGATTTTCCATCATGAGTAACTCATATTACATACCGAATAGGCTCAATTGGATAGACTGGGCGAAGGCTTTGGCTATCACTTTTGTTGTATACGGACATACCCCCGCTGAAAGAGGAGATTTTCTTCATAACTACATCACATCGTTTCATATGCCATTATTCTTTTTCATATCTGGCTTTTTAACAAAAAAAGAGTATATAGGTAAAGCGACACTCACAAAATATTGGCATACTTTGATTATCCCATATTTATGTTATAACATCATATTTTACCCATACTGGACAATAAGATTCACTATTGATCATCCCACCACAGAATGGTTTGACTATGTTAGGCCTATTATTGGAACATTCATGTTACAAATTAAAGCCCCTTTCAATGATTATCTAAATGGAGTTACATGGTTTATAGGAGCTCTATTTATAATGAAAATAATCCTATCCACATGCAATAAGTTTAGAAAAGGGGAATATGTTATTTATCTATTAGTAATAGCAACAGCATTGACTTTTATAACTAATGAATTTTATCATTATATATCAGAATTGATACCTGTAAATTTTACAAGATGTTTTCCCTTCTTTATTCTCGGTTATTATTGTAGACAAAAGAATTTTATTTCTGAAAAGGCCCAAAAGAACGACATCGCTTTCTGCATTGGAGGCTTGTTAATTGGCATAATATCATATACAGTAGTCAGACATGGATATAATATACCCATATATGGTATTTCGTTTTGGATAATGTGTCTTTCATCAATTATTGGTCTCTTTAGTTTATGCAAACTCTTGGATGGATTCAAATCCAAAATCATAGACAACATCTCAATCGGCACGATTGTCATCATGGGGCTACATTGGATGTTCATAGGAACAACTGATTACGTTCTATCAAAATTATTGCAAATAGATGGCGATATTACATATCCACCATTCGTCGTTATTTTACTATCAATCGGATTTGTGGCATTAGAATACCCCATAATTCTTCTTTTCAAAAACAAATTCCCTTTCATGCTTGGCAAAAGGTCAACTATATAGAAGTATTACACAATCCCACTATATATGCAAAAAGATGAATCTTATCAAATAAAGAACAATTATATCGAACAGACATCTAACTTTGCACAAAAGGTTCAGCCATCGTCAGGAAGGAGTCCTTTTTGGGACTCACTTAAGATTTGGCTAATTTTTATCGTTGTTTATGGGCATATGATAGAATCATGTGTGGACAGTAGCCGGTTTAACCAGGCCATGTACAATTTCATTTATCTATTTCATATGCCATTATTTGTATTCATTTCTGGAAGATTCTCACACATAAAGGACCAAAACAAATATCTATTTAGATTGTTAGCAATATTTGAAACATATTTTATATTTCAATTAATAAGGTGTTTGAAATCTATTTTTGTTGGAGGACACCTTTCTCTATTCCCAGATATTCTAATTCCAAAAGGAATACTATGGTATCTTGCATGTCTAATTTTATGGAGATTGATTATCATAGTATCAACAGAAAGATTTCTTAAACAATATAAATGGTACGTACTCACCGTATTTCTAGTTTCTGGGCTAGGGATTGGATTCTTCATTATTCCTGATGGTACTGTTATCAGATTTTTCACACTAGGATTATTCTTTTTTATGGGTTATTACTCAAACGAACAACAGTTAAGAACAATTCTACAGAAATTATCAGTTCGATGTGCAATTATATTATTATCTAGTATTTGGCTATTTGTTTTCTTTTTTCTTAATATCGACATCCAGAGTGTTATCTACTTTGGTAGTTATTATGACAACCTGCCAACATCTCCATTATATTATCTCTGTGCCAGGTTTTTTATGTATATTTTTGCCATTATAGTTGGATATTTAATAATGAGAATCGTCTATGCCAAACCTATTTTATCTAAGTATGGAAATTGCACGCTAGCCATTTTCATGTATCATATCTTCTTTGTTATGGCATTAAGGCCACTATTTGCCAATCACGCCATTCCTTCCAATGAAATTTTTCTTATTGGCTACACTATTTGTATTTGTACAATTCTGACCTGGATAATTACAAAATTCAAAATCGCAACCATTATGCTTAATCCTATTTCATATGTATTAAGCCATTATCGATCAAAATAAACAAAGATTTGGTTATTATTTAGCAACAGAATCCCTTTATCACAACACGATAATATTCATTCAATAGAATCCAACCAATTCTTCATGTCTTTAAACATTTGGCCACGATTAGGGAATGATCTCATATACCCCCATCCGTGGCCACCTTCTGGATATATATGAAGAGACACTGGGCGTCCAATACGTTTAATTTCATTAGAAAGTATAATAGAATTGATGGGGTTTACGACACTATCATCTTTTGACACAGCAATAAACACTGGTGGATTATTACCTGAGACATGTAACTCATTACTATATTGGAGTTCAAGGTTTATCGAGGCATCTTTGCCTAAGAGATTATTATGAGATCCCATATGAGTTATTTCTTTTCTCATGGATACGACTGGATAGAAAAGTAACACGAAGTTAGGGCGTATTGAATCATCTTCAGATACCATCATTGTTGATGCAAGATGGCCACCAGCGGAGAAGCCCATCAATCCAATCTTATTGATATCGTAACCAAAGTCTTTTGCTCGTTTTCTCAAAGCAATCATGGCTTCAGAAGCATCAGTTGCAGGTATGGAATAATCATGACAAGGCATACGATACTCCAATACTGCAACTGTATAACCAAAGCGATGAAAAAATGGCACCCACAAATATCCTTCGTTCCATTTACCTAAAGATGAATAGCCACCTCCAGGTATAATTATAATTGTACTTCTTCTATTATTAAAGCGTGAAGCCTTGAAAACACGAAGGTTAGAGCCACTCTTCAAAGAAATCTGATAATAATTAATAGCGACATAAATAGTGAATGAAATCAACAACAATAAGAATAGTCCCAACAAAGAGACTATGACAAGTTTCCATTTCTTACATACCAATTGCATATCACTTACCTTATTACCTTTATATGACTCTGCAAATATATATAATTTTGGAAACAAAACCAAATTTCCTTATAGTTTTTCAAAGGAAGTCGTATATTTGCACCATCATAAATAATATGGCATGAAGAGTCAAGAAAAGAAATACGATTTCACGCAGGTTCCTGCAGGATGAGAGTTCTGTTTCTATAATCAGTGCCCAATGCATGGTGAATGCCTACGTTATCAGGCTGCGTTGGAGATGTCTGAGGACCGAGAATGGGGACCAGCAGTTTTTCCGACGGCTCTTAAAGATGGCCTATGCAAATACTTTAGGAAGGACAAGACGAACATTCCGGCTACAGGATTTCTCACATCTGATCATACTTTGAACGACTTGTTTGTCAAGTTGTGCCATCAACTGGCTGCCTATCAGGGTGGCTATGGCACTTATTATCTCTACCGCAACGGCAAAAAGTGGCTTTCATAGACACAACAGGAGGGCATCCAAATGTTTTTCCAGAAGGCCAACTATCGTGATGAAGTTATCCTAAAAGAACAAAAAGAAGGCTACGACTTCCTATAATAATTCTCTTCGAGAGAATATACTTGACAGGCAATCATTTTGAGGTTGATTACCTAGCTGGTTCAAAGTCTTTCCAATCTCAGCATTGATATTCTTCGTACGGTGGAAAATGGGGATAGATTTATAAATTAACAAAAAATGGCAAAACAAGAACCTATTTTGGTAAAAAAAGATGTATCTTTGCAGCGTCAAACAAAAAAGATGAAACAATATATCCAACTACTCAGACCATTACAATGGCTTAAGAACAGCTTTGTGTTCGCACCAGTCTTCTTCAGCAACAATTTGCTGAATCCTGAATACTTCTGGCCCACATTAGTTGTGTTTGTGTCATTTTGCCTAATATCGAGTTCTATTTACTGTTTTAACGACATTCACGATGTAGAAGCTGACCGTCTGCATCCGAAAAAGAAGAAACGTCCGATTGCTTCAGGAGCCGTTTCTGTGAAAGCAGGTTACGCTATGATGACACTTTGTATGGCAGGCGCTTTTGCACTGCTACCATTGGCTTATAGTGTGAATACACCTTATTTATATATAATAATAACAGGCTACTGGCTGATGAACATAGCTTATTGTTTGAAACTGAAGCAATATGCCATCCTTGATGTCACAATCATCGCTATTGGATTCGTAATGCGTATTTTGATAGGTGGATTGGCAACCGGTATTTGGGTTTCTCATTGGCTTGTCTTAATAACCTTCTTAGTGACTTTATTCCTCGCACTATCTAAACGCAACGATGACTTCCATATTTTTGAGCAAACGG
>JAEEGL017381773.1_pt1 | contig 11989 bp, 9 predicted proteins | sample 9134231 | NCBI WGS metagenome assembly JAEEGL01 (sample SAMN16246548, study PRJNA631951) | gut metagenome | biome: gut microbiome; feature: rumen; material: fiber-attached | host: Bos | place: Iran: Karaj | collected 2018-10
CTCGACCTACGGTTGATGAAACAGCCTGGGAAACCACCGATCATATCAAGGATTGGCGAATAGTTATCGATATAGTCCATCTCATCGCCGTAATGCAGCCCGATGCCGATAAAGTTATCAGGATACTTCTCCGACATCCGCTTAATCGTCTCGATACCACGGACACACCAGCCGCACCAGGTGCCCGTACCCTCCTCCATCACAATCTTACGAGGGTATTTTTCGTCAGCCGAAACCTGAAGGCAAAACGCCACCGCAAATAGTAGAGTAAAAAACTGTTTCATAAGCGTTATATTTAAAAAGTTAATAATATCATGATTCGCCACATTTAGAATACAAAGGTACACAATCTTTCTGAAACCCCCAAATATTTAGAGGCAGAATTTCGAATCCGATGACTCTAAATGACCATTTCCCGCCAATCAATCGTCTGAAGAAGATTCGTTCTTAATCCCGTCACATTCCTTATAGCAACATTTTTCTTTACATATGTTATTACTCGATTGCTCACAAATGAAAATTTTGTTGAAAATAGGCTTGAACCATCACTTATAAAGTTATCATATTAATAATGAAGTAGTTAAGTGGTGATGGTTTGGCGTTTAAACCATCACCACTTATCTATCAGACTTTCAATAACTTAACCCATGCGGTGATGGTTCAAGCCATTTTTCAAAACTAAATTCCAAATCGCAAAACACCAGCAATTTGCGCTTCTTATTCGTAGTAGGTAATCTGGCGGGTTGAGATAGCCCCTTGGTCAGAGAAAGTTATGCCCGTTGTGTGGAACAATTCATCAGAAACGGCATCATCCCTGCAATGGCAAACCGCGTCACACTTGATGCCGTTAAAGCCCATATTGTATATTGAGCCATCAATTCGTCGTTTTCTAACACCCGTAATAATATATTTTTTGAGGCATCAAAATTTTCCTCAAAACATTTGGTGGGAACGGGATTATTTGCTACTTTTGCACCAGATTTATGATGATAGCAAGATGACGTAACTAAGAATCCGCTCTTATAGTGCAATGTAACAATGGGTCGTAAGACCTGCAAACATCAGCCTAAAAAGGCTGGTGATGAGGTGTTCTTTAACATTGTTACATTAAAATTACAGATTATGAGAAGAAGAATTCCCTATCGGGTGTGCAGTTGCATGCCCAATGGTGTGGTGACTCATCTTGAAGCCTGTCTACTGAAGGACTTGGTAAACCGCGAGATTCATCCCATCCGATGTGCGGCCAGTTGCAAACAGAAGTTCATGAAAGGGATGCGCATCGGCGACCTCTGCGCTGAGACTGGCCACTTTTGGTGGGCAAAGAAAATCTGGAAATTCACGGCAGATCTCATTGATAGCAAAGACTATGACGATTGGCGCTATGTCTGGTTTGACAACGATCGGGTAAGTCTCGGAGATGTCATTTCAGAAACGGAATGCGAACTGCTTGAGCGTCGATGCAGCGGTCTTTGGCGAGCACTGGGATATCCAGAATACGCTTGGTGGAACGAGCGGGTTGAGTATCTGGCCAGTCGAAACTTTGGAACCTGCTTCTATTACTTGTATGCGGAGAAATACGATGGCTACTACGATGAGTTGATTGGTGAATGGGAGGAGAAGATGATGAAGTTCATGGCTGAACAGGAAACAGAACAGATATTCCGTGATGCCCAAGGCGATAACCTCCCTCCATGCTCACAAGACTTTTTTGACTATTGGCACGACGGTCCTCACAGAGAGGACTTTTCGTGGCTTACTTTTAAGACCGCCACTTCCTGCTGACGAGGCTAGAAATCCTCACCTGTACCACATTAAGCACAGTTTAGGATGATTCTGATGATTATCCTAATAGTTGTCATATATTCTTTTTATGCGACCCTCGTGACCCTTACGACCCCTAACGCTGGGTCACGAGGGTCGTAAGGGGCGCATGAATTTTTAATTCCTTACCATATTCGCGCACATACGCGCAAAAAACAAACAACTGCTTATCATCAGACAAGCACCGCTTTTTGAAAATTAAATGGGGCTTTTTGAAGAATAAGCGCCGCTTTTTTCGAGAAAAGCGGCACTTAATATGTCTGATATAATTATTTTACACATGTTATTGCTTGTATAATTACAAATGAGAAATATGTTCAAAAATGGCTCAAGCCTTCATAATAATATCTTTCTTACTGATAATCAGATAGTTGATATATGAAGGCTTGGTCGATAAGCCTTCATAAAGCCTTCATATTCCACTCAAATTTGCATCAAATGAGCCACAAAACAGCGTATATAACGCCACAAACTATTAATTATCAAGCTGTTCCCTAATAGCAAACAATAAGGGAACAGTCTGTTTCTACAGTGGGAATAGGTCGTTCCTAGGCTGGGAACAGACAGTTCCCTCTGTGGGAACCAATGGGAACAAATATACAAGCCACCAGCCAACCTACTTGAAAATCTTTGAAGATAGGCTAAAAATGAAGGCACTATGAAGGCTCAAACACCAAGCCTTCATAGCGCAACCTCCATAATATCAATGCGTTAAGCCCCATCATGAAGGCTGAACCCATTTTCAACATTAAATTGCAAATCGCAGAAACACTAGCAATCTGCGGTTCTTATTCGTAATAGTTGATCTGCTTACCAACAAACCCGAAGTTTGTCGTAATGAAACTCCTCTTTACATTACGACAAACCTCCCCTCCACCACAAACCACTAAAACAGGGCCTCCAATCGGACGCCCTGCACTTGCTATTTATCTTTGGAAATCAGTCCCGAAGTCCTAACCGAAGACTACGTTAGCGTATTCCTTACCAAACATCTGGGGACCGAGGAAAAGAATCTGGTCTTTTCTCTGTTTCCCATTGAAAATTTTCTTGATGGTTTCCATGTCTATGGCAGAGGGACGTAACACCGAGCCTCCTTGATTGTCGGACATTTCATATTTATCACCAAAATACAACTCATAACCACCTTCATAATAATTATCGCCAGGATAGAGATCAAAACGACTTGGGTTTTCAGAAGAATAACGAGCACTAAAGGGAACGTATTGATCGAATACCAAGGTGTTTCCAACTTTCTTACCAAGCCAGATAGCATCAGAACCAACTGGTGTGAAAATATTAGCACCACCAGTGATAGCCACAAACATATCCGTCCCTTTTAATTGGGCCACCGTCCAACTGGCACATTCATCATAAGCGACACTTATGCCAAAGACATGGTCACAAATCTTTGTCACATCAAGAGGAGCATCTGAGATGCGGCATACAGACTTATTTACCCAGCCTTTCTTACAATCAGTTAACAACACCTGATACCATCCGTTTTGCTCTGTCAGCACGGGCAGTGTCTCATCCTTGCCTAAGGTTGCTACCTTTTGAGACTTCGCATTAGGCGACTTGCGAATGTTGATCGATCCAGAGCCTTTTGGCACAATAAACTTAGTCTGTTCTGTAAGCGATTCGATTTGTGCCATGGCAGGCACACTCATGCCCAGCATCAATGCTGTGGCGAATAACACAAATACCTTTCTCATAATTTGTATCATTTAAAAATTTTACTTTCAACTACTTTGCCCATTCTACACGAGCCAAATAATCACTGACAAAACCACCTCCATAATTACACCACGCTAATTCGCCATTGTCTTCAATTCTAAAGCCATCATTATCCCATTGGTTTTTACTTCTGAAGAAAACCTTGCCGCGAGAGTTTGCTCTTTCCAATTCCTGTGGCTCGCTGAAAGTCTTGTAATAGGGGTCGAAATCAACATCGAAATAACGTCCACCCCTTTTATATATGATGAAAATAGAGGGGGTACCTCCTTTAGGATACCAATATCCAATAGCATCTCCTGCCCCAAATGGACAATTTGGCTCAGCAGTAATTTCTTCCGGACCAGAGTAACTAAAGAGAGCATGATTTCGTGCAGAATACAATGCTGTACCAACAAGCCGGTTGACATAGGAATGCTTCAAAGAACTTTTATCAACGTCGGGCAGATAATACATGACTTCGATAACCTCAGCAGGATTCTCGTGGATAGCATTATAGATACTCTCCGTCTGTTCTTCAGTTAGTTTCCCTGCATCAAACAGCCCAGATGCATCTTCGCCAGAAGTCCAAATGAGATCACTACCAAAAGAAATCTGGTAAGAGTCGTTCTCCTCATCCTCGTTATGGGTTAACTTAAAAGCCTCATCGGAAAAACTTAACCAGACGGGCTTCGTTTTCACAAACAGTAGATAATTCCCACGAAGTTGTCCCATGCTAAAATCAACTTCATCATATTCTCCGTAATAGGAAGAGAGGCATAAGTTCTCTAATTTGCCTTTCTGAACTACATAGTCGCGACGATAAGAGGTTTTGACTAATGAATCAAGAATCTCTTGAGTAATCTTAACGGGTTTTACTACATCACAATCGCTTTTCTTGATATAGGCTTCTTCTGCCCCCAGCCATTCATAGGATACATATATTTTATAGTAATTCCCCTCTTCACCAATAATGGGAAAAGCATCTGTGGTGCTGACATCAAGATTATTGGCTGTCCATCCGCGAGGAGCCTTCTCATTCGACCACGAAAGACGAGAATAGCAAGCATCGCCATCACACGGTTCTTGAATAATGTTAAGCCATCCACTTTTTTCATCAGCCCTTTCAAACAATTTCACGCCGTCGCTTTTCGGATGAGCGAACTGCTCCCATGCCGGAGCCTCGACACCCAATGGATTCGAATCGCCTCCACACGCCGTGAGCCCTACCACAAGCAGAGCCCCTGCCATCATTGATAAAATGTTCTTTTTCATACCTTATCTATAGTTTTATTAGTTTGATTTAATCTTCTTCCTCCCACACTTCACATAATCCATCGTAGGTGCGACGATAGTGTATACCACTGGAAACGAAATGATCCCTGTCGATACGATCGCCATATAGCAAACCACCTCCAGGACCAGCAATGGTGTCATACTCCTCAGTCTCTTTCCCTGATGACACAGCACCCTTGGCAGCTCCTGTAGCGAATCCCTTCAGAGCACCAATGATCATCACGGCAATGATGGCCATCAACATCAACTGAATCAGCGAATAAACCAACGACACAACACCTACTGCATAGATTACAAACGAAAACAGGGCATAGAGGATGCTCCCTTGTTGATGGATAGCAGCAACAATCACGATGATCAGTTGAACAACCTGACTAATGACCAGAATGTAAGCTGCATAGGATATCAATTCATTATTCATAAAAGAAAGGACGATCCAAGCCACCACAGCAGCAATCATTCCTAGATAGCCCACTAAGAACTGACAATGGAAGCGCCCATTATATTGCGACTCCTGAAGCAAGTCGAGCATTGAACGGAACTGAATAAAGAGTACCCCAAAGAGTCCAACAATATATAACAGTCCCAGAAAGAAATCCTTGATGGACGACAAGAACCACGTAGGATCACCAGAGCGATGGTTGAAGCCATACAGCTCACAAGCACAGAGTAACAGGAAAGCAGCAGCCTTAACCCAATACAGCCCCTGCTTCCCCTGCAAACAGAAGAGCACTATTGCCAATATCAGCCCAATGGTATGAGCGATATTAAACGCACTCCCAAATGCCCAAGTGAGGATATTAAGTAACGTCATTTCACTGCTTCCCTCATCTTTCTCATAAACTCTTTCTCCAGCTCACGATTTCTCTCTTTGATAGCATCACTCTTGGCTTCATCATATTTCTCTATCACAATCTTCGAAATATACACGAACGGCTGAATCTCAGAAAGCTCTATGCCAATACGAATGCCCTTATGCAGAATCTGGCCTGTTTTATATGGATTTGACGAATCATTATCCGTAGGTCCAGCATCACCAACCTGTGTCGTATCGATCTCTGCTATTGTGTAGTTTTCTTCGATTAATGCCAATTGTCCATTTGAATCACTTTCATCCTTCAACTTTTGCTCGTCGCCTAAACTACAAGCATAAACTGCTGTACCTTCTTCATCATAGAAATATGCAATCAAATGAAGGAAGGCGCCATAGAGGATATTTTCTTTAGCCAAATTGGGATCTGTAACCTTAAGGTCAATATTGATAGGTATATGCAGGTCATCGCCATGAATAACTCCTTCTCCGATGTTACCCTCATTCGACACAACTTCAAAGCCTAGACCTTCTGAGATCTCAGTCAAAATAGTTTTTCCATGCAAGTCTTTCGCCAGAGATTTCATCTTTTCTTCAAGGTTCTTTCCCCACTCTTCATCCTCAGCCTTTGATGGATTATCTATCACCTCCTGAGCTGCATTCAGATAAACTTCCGAGATATCCTTAAACGGTTGTTTATCATAACCACCACATGCAGCGAAGCCCACCACCAGCAGAGCCCCTGCCATCAATGATAAAATTCTCTTTTCCATCCCTTATTTATAGTTTTATTAGTTTCATCTTCTATCTCACGGATTTTGGCAAGCAAGGTGCATCATCTCGCAAAGCTCAGGGTGATTGAAGCCTTATCGCCAGTTGTAATTCCCACTAAAGCAAGATGCTTTTCCTTATTATAGAAATACGACTTATTATTTTCAAACGTTTGAACATTTGAGAACTCGAAACCAAGTTTTACAAGTTCATAGTTAATCTGTGAATAATCATACTGGCTAACATCAAGGGTTACCATTATCACTAACGACTCTGTAGGATTCTGGTCTAGTTTAAGCCAATGATTTCCATCATATTTAACAGTAATAGCATCCCCGTCAGTCACAGGCTCTGGGAATCCCTGAAGTTCTTGCTTGGCCTTCTCATAATCACTCTTCTTAACCAATTCGTATGCAAATGGGATAATATCAATGCCTTTGATCGTTTTAGGTTCCGCAGGCTTTGGCGGCTGGGGATCCTCTTTCTTGGTGCCAGACGGCTGAGGCTGTTCTCGTCTTTCGTGTAAAGATTGTAACAGAGGATTTCCTTCTGAGCTGGGAGAACCTTCTGCATAATAAGTGATGGTACGGGTCTCTATGCCTCCTTTTTGAGTCTTGCGCTTTGTCCAATTCCCTTGGCTATCACGTGTCAGGATGGTGAAGATGGCCGTACTCTTTCCTGAACCATACATATCTCCATAGCTAAAGGTTTCTTTCGTACATTCACCTTTACTATTATAAGAGTAGGTGGCGATATCACGTCCATCCATATAAATGGTAACATGTTTGATCATGAGACCATTTGCATTGTATGTAAATAGCTCACCAGATTCCACATCATCTCCCATCTGAATTATGCGGCCTTTGCTGTCACGCTTCACATTTCCATAGTTGTCCCATGGGTTCCTTCCATTTTCAGATATCCACATACCTTTTCTGTCAAACCCAAGTTTGCGTGGCTGGTCCCCATCTGACCAAACACACTCCTTTACAGGTCCTCGAAGGTCAAATAAGCCAAGCTCTCCTCGAGCCGTATAATTGATTGTTGTAGTTCCTGAAGTTTTACCTTTAGAAGCTGTTGTCGTACGTTTGGCAGGAGCCTTCTTCTGCTGTGCCATTGTTGGCATCGCAACACCCAGCATCAATGCTGCGGCGAGTAACATAAATAGTCTTTTCATACCTTTTTCTTTTTTAGCTATTTAACATTTTTCTTTCCATTTACAATATAAATACCCTTAGGCAAGCCTTCGAGAGATGTAGCACCAGAGCGGACTTTACGACCTCGAAGGTCATAGACATCTGAAGGCCGACTCTCTGTCAAAATCCCTTGAATACCAGTAGCCCCTGATTTCACATTGAAGCTATAAATATTTGCTTTATTGCCATAGGCGGCTCGGCTACCTGAGTCATTTACAATATAAACATACATGTAAGTTGCTTCTTTTACGTTACACTCAACGGTGATGACTCCCTTTTCTGCACGTACCGCATAGTTTGGCGTATTGTTTCCTACCTGTATTGCCAACTTCGAACTACCAAGGGTCTGGGTATTGATAGTTATGATGCTTTTACCTTTGTCAACCATCAAAATGATACCTGTAAACTTCTCCTTCACATCTGCAGAGCCTGGCTTTTTATCACCAATCTGCGACATATCCGTGGTTTTTCCAATAACGATACAATGGTCACTATTATCATAGCCACTACCTGTACTGACATTTAGGTTATAATAAACATTGCCCACTACATTATCAGTTAGATCAGCACTTCCCAAGTTGCCGGTATCTACTGATATCTCCGTCGTTATTGGATCAATATCATTAGGATCTAACTCGACTTCAACGATATTAGCAAAGTTTTTCCATCCCTTAGTAGACTTATACTTGGATTTCGCTCCTTTTGGAACAAAAAGTGTTGAAGACGAAGGTATTTCACCAAATACATTCTCACTAATTTCAAAAGGGTTCGTTAAATATGAGGTGACCTCGCATAAGCTTGTACAATAATAAAATGCATTATCACCGATAGATGTCACTGAACTGGGAATAATAACACTCTTTAGACTTAAGCATCCTTGGAAAGCCTGTTCACCTATAAGCAACACAGAATTTGGAATATTAATTGTCTCCAGCTTATCACAATTAGAGAAAGAACAAAAATCCAATGATGTAACAGAATTAGGAATTATTATAGACTCAAAGGAACACCCCAAAAAAGCTTCATACCCAATGGTATTTACCGTATTGGGGATTATTGTCTTATTACAACCTTGTACCAGTTTGTTGGTTGAAGTTTCAATGATTGCATTACAATTATCACGTGAGTCATATTTAGAATTCTGTGCAGAAACATTTATCGTTTTGAGTTTTTCACAACTTCCCAATATTCGAGATCCAATTTTAGTTACAGATGCAGGTATGAATATTGACGATAATGACGTTCTGTTTAAAGCAGATCCTTCTAAAGTTGTCACGGAATTAGGTATATCAAAACTCGTCATACTAATACAGCCAGAGAAAGATTCAGTTCCAAGAATTTTTATATTTTCTGGAAGAACTGTACTTTTACACCCCGTTACAATTTTATTAGTTGACGTTTCAATAATAGCATTACAGTTATTACGAGAATCATACTTAGGATTATCCTTAGATACTTTTACGGAAGCCAGATTTCTGCAACCTGTAAATGGATTGTTGCCAATCTCTACTACGGCTTTTGGAATTTCAATAGATTTAAGAGCATAGCAACTATTAAAAGAATATTTTTCAATTTTTGATATTGAACTGGGGAGGATAATAGACTCTAATTCTGTACACCACTGAAAAGTAACATTACCAATAATACTAACACCCGTAAAATACTGGAATTCCTCAAACCTTTTTATTTTGAAATTAGAAACAAACGCTCTTCCCAGATCTTTCACAGCCACAGCCTCATCCTTCGACAACTCGCCATCGCCATTGGTATCCCAGTTAGCAACGCAAATCTTCTTAACCTCTGGATCAGCAAACTTGATATTATCTGCCACGCTTTCTACTACCCAGCACAACATCGCTGCCGTTAGTACTATAAAGTTTCTACTCTTCATAATTCAATTGTTTTAGAGTTAATACTTTCACGTTAAATAGATTGTTAATTGCAAAAGTACACAAAAACCATGAAACCACCAAACGTTTTGCGGATTATTTGTAGAAAAACGCCCTCGCAGTAGAACTACGAGGGGCGTTTTCTAAACTTTCTTTGTTATTTATTTGCGTCCAAGAGCTCCTTCATCAAGTCTGAATCTTTTTTGGTGATGACAATACGGTCTATGTTTCGTATTTCATCCTTAGCCTTCTCACCACCATGGACAAGATTGCCCACGTTGAGATGAAATTCCAGAATATTCACACCATCAAATGGGTATGTTGTATAAGGAAGTTCCTTCAACGGCTTACTGCCATCACAGGCCACTAGACAATAATCTCTCACATCCACATCCGGATCGTCAACTTGTATCTGACCTTCGAAATCCATGCCACCATATATAGGAGTCACCCTAACAACAGAGAAATTATTCACCACCTTGAATGGCGCAGAGCCATCGATTTCCATTGGCACTTCTTTACCAACAGTGGACGTCTCGATTTTCTCCATCTTGTCACGTGCCTTATCACGATCAAGCGTTCTGAGGTCTTCCAGATCGTCACAATAGTTCTTAATTGTAGAGCTACCTCCACAAGCAGCGAGCCCTACCACCAGCAGAGCCCCTGCCATTATTGAAAAAATTGTCTTTCTCATAAATGAATTACAATTCCCCTTATTTCCCTATCTATTTTTGAAAATCTCTTCGAACCTTTTCTCGTAAGCTTTTTCCACGGAGTATCTTATTTCCCATAAATCCCTCCAGAGTTTAGAATCATTTTTTATAAGGATTTTATTTGCCTTTGATAATAACTTAACATTCCAAGGAGTAATATCAACTATTATTGTACACTTTCCTCTTGACCCCGGATCTACATCTTTAGGAGATGTAGAATAAATAGTATTTCTTACAGGATAAAAAGGGACACCATTCTTGTCAATAAAAAATACATTGAAGGATGGTCTGGGATCATTTTGTTCAGTATTTTCCACTTTACAAACAAGAGACAGGCATATATGAGTGCTGCTACTTGGGATCTTCTGTATGGAAGCCTCCCCCACTTTAGATAATACTTTTGAATGTTCAATATCTAATTTAAAAGGGGTTATCATCTTCCAAGGTATTCCTGGATCTATCTCTGTTGCGAAATCTTTGTCTTTCAACTTCTCTGCCTCAACAAAAACAGCATCCATAGCAACACTATCGATTTCCTTACATTTGCTTATCCATTCTTTTCTGAAATCAGAAGAAAGAGCCGATTCAAAAGCGTCATACATCTGCTCCTCATAATCTCCAACAGCTGCTGGCAACTCACCAAAGATACCATCAGTGGGCAGATTTGAGCCCGAGCCTCCACACGCTGTGAGCTCCGCCACCAACAGAGCCCCAGCCATCATTGATAAAATGTTCTTTTTCATAATTTATAAACTTAGTTTTGCTGTTAATGATCCTACTTTGACGATGTAGATGCCGTGGGTGTTCATTGTGATAGAGGTATGGCCTCCATCAGCAGTAATTTGTTTCAACAGGGTGCCGTTGGTAGAATAGACGTAAATGGTCTCACCAGAAGGGGCATCACGGATAATGATATTACCATTGGTATCGCTCGAAACTTTCACATCGTCATCAAACGCGCTTCTGACACCACTCCCCCCCTCGGAGAAAACGATAGAGAGCGTGGCGTTGCTGGTAATGGCGGGAGTCGTGTAGCTGTTACCTACCATCTGACCTGTTACATCAACGTTGTTATATGTTACAGAATGAACAGACCAACCAGAGGCTGGCTGAATATCAAAACGATACGTCTCGCCAACATTAATCAGCTGCTTGACAGAGCCGTTGTTAGCATGACGGATGGTCAGATACACCTTATCTTCATAGTTCTTGATGGCCCCGAACTTCTTCCATATCTCATGTGATTTGTAGGCACTGGCTGATTGTGATGGCACATACAGCGTTGCGCTATAGTCGGAGAAGGCAGATTGGTCTACAGTAGGAGGATCTGGATTTAAGACCGTAAATGATGTCATGCTGTTACAATAATAAAAGGCCTCTAACCCAACTTCTTTAACACCACTGCCAAGTGATACAGTCTTTAGCCGAGAACAATTTTTAAATGCGCGGGTAGGAATCTTTTGAACACCATTACCAATTTTAGCTTCTGTCAAGCTAACACAATCATAGAACGCAGCTGAGCCAATGCTCAAAACGGAGTTCGGAATGGTGATGGTTGTCAGTTTTTCGCAACCTTCGAATGCACAATCTCCAATGACAGAAGCGCCATCATGAATATCTACAGTCTTAATGTTTATACATCCATAAAAAACATTGCTTTCCATTTTATCCACCTTGTTGCCTATGACTACGCTTGTCAGGCTAGTACAGCCCGAAAAAGCGCTACTCTCGAAGGTTACAATCTGATCGTTCAGATTGATTTTTGAAAGGCTAGTGCAATAA
>JAEEGL010734324.1_pt1 | contig 11988 bp, 12 predicted proteins | sample 9134231 | NCBI WGS metagenome assembly JAEEGL01 (sample SAMN16246548, study PRJNA631951) | gut metagenome | biome: gut microbiome; feature: rumen; material: fiber-attached | host: Bos | place: Iran: Karaj | collected 2018-10
AGAAAGGAATGCTCAAATACATTGACATGACTTCATTTACTGTAAGAATCCATAAATAAATCCATGCAAATGCTGATGAAAAGAAGAAAAAAACATAGATGCCATATGAAAGAAATTGCACGGATTTTGGTAACTTAGAATTCATCTGATACTCCCTTGCTAAAACGTAGAATGCTTTTTAACATTATTACATATAAACTATCAGAATAAATGAAAAGTAAAAAATTACAGATAGAATTATATTTTATGTAGATACAAGTTGTCAATGAAAAAATAATCTATTGACTTGTAATGTGGTTTTTAGTTATTGTGAACAAGTGTTATACAGATATTCAGCAGACAAAAACGGCAGACCTGTAAAAAAGGCCGTTATATACACTAAAAACGAACATCCTATAAAAAAAACAACAATAGATCCTGACGCTCTCAAGATAATAACCTGTCTAAGGGATAACGGCTTTAGTGCATACATTGTAGGTGGAGCTGTAAGGGACCTGATAGTAGGAAAAACACCCAAAGACTTTGATATTACAACTGATGCAACTCCTGCAAGAATTAAAAAACTATTTCATAATTCGAGAATAATCGGAAAGCGTTTCCGCCTTGTTCACATCTTCTTTGGCGACAAAATATTCGAAGTAAGTACATTCCGCTCGCTTGTGGACGGCACCGTAGGCAACCGCTTTGGCACTATGGACGAAGACGTTATGCGACGGGATTTTACGCTGAACGCCTTATACTATGATCCGGTAAAAGAACAGGTAATCGATTATGTAAACGGTGTAAAGGATATCAAGGCAAAGCGCCTGATGCCCGTTATTCCGCTCGATATCATCTTTAAGGACGACCCTGTCAGAATGATCAGGGCTGTAAAGTATGCGGCTGGTACGGGGTTCCATCTGCCGTCAAAGGTACGGCGCGCCATATTAAAGGATTCGGGTTTGCTCAGTCCTGTTTCGCCCTCGCGTCTTACGGAAGAATTAATCAAGATACTGAACAGCGGTTCTTCGTACGAGATTGTTTCGCTTGCGTTGCGAACAAATGTGTATATGCACTTGCAGCCTTCTGCCTGTGCTCTTTTGTACGAAAAGCCCGGTTTTGAAAAAAAATACCTGCAGAATCTCAAGAACCTTGATGCACTTATTGTGGTTGAACCGGACGCCTGTCTTGGTAAAAAACTTTCATATATTATCTATGATTTTATTGAAAGCCTTACAGACTGGAAAAAAGAAACGGAAGAAAATCCCAATCCTTCCGAGCTCTATGCAAGAACCTGGTCACAGTGCAGAAACTTTATTCTGCCTATGAATCCTCCGAGGGTGGAGCTGGAATACGCCATTAGAACCTGCCTTAAAAAGCTCGGTGTAAATACAAAGATTCCCAAAAGTGCTTTTACCGGCAAAAAACGTAAATCTGCCTCTGAAAACGGGGAAACACCAAAACCGGTTGCGGAAAAGAAAAAAGCAGGACAACCTGCCCGCAAACGCAGGAAACCCCGGCAAAGAATAACCGAAGCCGCCGTTATTGCAGATGCGGCTGAAGTTGTTGAAGTAGTATAGTTTTATCTGGACAAAAAAACACCGCAGTAAAAACTACGGTGTTTTTTATTCCTCAAAGTGTAAGAAGCTTACTTAACAGTGTAAGGAGCTTACTTAGCTGCCTTCTTTTTCATGAACAGCAGGAATACAAACAGCAGTGCAACACCAACAATAAGTGAAGCAATTGCGCTTCTTGTAAATCCAGCTACGATGTAAGCAACAAAAGAAATGGCCGCTACGGTAATTGCATAAGGCAGCTGTGTTGATACGTGGTTAACGTGCTCGCACTGTGCGCCCGCACTTGCCATAATTGTTGTATCACTGATTGGTGAACAGTGGTCACCGCAAACGGCACCTGCCATACATGCGGAGATTGAGATAATCATCAGTGAATAGTCTGTGTTTGAGAAAACAGCAACAACAATCGGAATAAGAATACCGAATGTTCCCCATGATGTACCTGTTGCAAAGGCAAGGAAGCAGCCGATTAAGAAGATGATAGCCGGCATAAAACTCATAAAGCCTGAAGCACTGTTTTCTACAAGACCTGCAACAAATTCCTTTGCACCGAGTGAATCCGTCATAGCCTTGAGAGTCCATGCCAGTGCCAGAATAAGGATTGCAGGAACCATTGCCTTGAATCCGTCAGGAATGCAGCTCATGCAGTCCTTGAACGAAAGAACACGGCGGATAAGATAGATAATCAGTGTGAGAATCAGAGTTGCAAATGAACCGAGAACAAGACCGACAGAAGCATCTGAGTTGGCGAACGAATTGATAAAGTCAAGGTGTGTGTCGCCTTCGCTGAAGAATCCGCCTGAATAAATCATACCGATTGTACACATTACGATAAGGATGATGATAGGCAGAACCAAATCGATTACAGTACCTTTTTCTTTTGCGGAGTTTGAACCTGTATCAGCTGTGTCGGCAGCTGCAGCGGCTGCTTTTTCGTACTTGCTCATAGGACCAAAATCAAATTTCATGCCTACGAGGATGAACATCATCGCAATGGTCAAAAGTGCGTAAAAGTTGTATGGAATTGCTTTTATAAAAAGGCTCAAACCGTTTTCGCCTTCAACAAAGCCGCTTACCGCTGCCGCCCAAGAAGAAATAGGGGCAATTATACAAACCGGAGCAGCTGTTGCGTCGATAAGGTAGGCGAGTTTTTCGCGTGAAACCTTGTGTCTGTCTGTTACAGGCTTCATAACGCTTCCGATTGTGAGGCAGTTAAAGTAGTCGTCAATAAAAATCAGAACGCCGAGACAGATAGTTGCAATCTGTGCGCCGACCTTGGATTTGATGTGCTGCTTTGCCCAGCGTCCGAACGCAGCGGAACCGCCCGCTTTGTTCATAAGGGCAACCATTATTCCGAGTACTACTAAGAATACCAGAATACCTGCGTTATAGCTGTCGGAAATCTGTGCAATGAGACCATCCTGAAAGATGTGATCCGCAGCTCCTGTAAGGGTTGGTCCTGCAAAAAAGAAACCACCGATTACAATACCGATAAAAAGTGATGAATAAACCTCTTTTGTAATCAAGGCAAGTGCAATAGCTACAATTGCCGGTACAAGAGACCAAAAAGTTCCTGTCATTTTGTTTTCCTCATGTTATTTTTTTAATTTGGTAAAGTCTTCCGTCAAAGGATTGCTAATACCGTCTTTTTCTAGTTTTTCGATTACCTGTATTGCATAGTCAAGTTCATCAAGAAGTTCAGCGTCACAATACGTTTTGATTTGTTTTAATGCCTTTACGGCATCTTTATTTGTCATAGGTCCTCCTATTGTTGTTGTTTAAACAGCATATACATTATACCACGTGTTTGAGAAATTCTAAAAGAAAAAAATGTTACTATTTGGTAATAAGTTTTGCGGCATCTTCGGGCATCATTGGGCGGCCCCAGAGGTAGCCCTGTATCAGATCGCAGCCGATACTGCGCAATGTTTCCAGCTGTTCTTCTTTTTCTACGCCTTCGGAGATAACGTCAAACTTCATGGTGTGACCGATGGAGATGATGGTTGCCACATACTGTTTTGAAGATTCACTCGAATTCATCTTATTGATAAAAGATTTATCAATCTTAAGCAAATCTGCGGGAATCCTTGTCAAATAACTGAGTGAAGAATAACCCGTACCGAAATCGTCTATGGCGATTTTTATGCCCATTTTCTTTAATTCATTGATGCGTTCCAATGATTTGTCTTCGGAATCAAGCATTATAGATTCTGTAATTTCGATTTCAAGCTGCTTTGCGGGGATGCCGTAAGTATTGAGTATGGATTGGACTTCGGCGATAAAATCATCGTTTATCAGATGTCGTACGGAAATATTTATGCTAAGCGTAATGTCGGTTCCTGTTTTTTTTATCAAATCGCCGAAGAACTTTGCGGAGTTTTCAAAAACAAAATGATCTACACTGTCTATAAGACCGATTTTTTCAGCAATCGGAATAAAATCATCAGGATTGATAACATTATTTTCTGTGTCATTCATTCTTGCAAGTGCTTCGAATCCACGCAGATTGTGTGACATATCATATTGAGGCTGCAACTTGAAGTATATGGTGTTTTGCAAAAGTGCGGTGCGGATCCGGCGTTCCAGTTCAGTGTTATATTCACTGATTTTCAACAGCTCGGGGGTAAAATGCAGAATGTGGTTGCTGCTTCGTTCGCGCTTAATCTGATACATCGCCATGTCTGAATATGCGAACAACGTGTCAAAATTGTCTGCATCCGTCGGAAACTCTGCATATCCGAAGCTTGCCGTGATAAAGTAATCCTTGCCTCTTATTACAATTCTTTGTTCAAGCACGGATTCGTAGTAACTGATAGATTTGAGAATATCTTCTTCGGAATTGTAGTTTCTGATGATGAGTGTAAACTCATCACCGCCCTGACGTGTAATAAAATCTACTGTACCCGAAAGTCCCGAATCAACGGCAAGCTTCCAACGCGAAGCAACTTCTACAAGGACATCGTTGCCGGCTTTGTGTCCCATAGTGTCGTTAATGCCCTTGAAATTGTTAAGGTCAATCATTACGACAGCAAATTTTTCGTGGTTTTTGATGAGTTTGTTCAAAAGCTCAACACATGCAAGTCTGTTCGGAATTTCAGTAAGACTGTCTATAACGGCCAGATTGCGCAGTTTTGTCTGGTATTTTTCTATCTGCAGGTTGTTCAGATGGAGCAGTATAATTACCAGTGTTACAAAGATAGTAGTACCTATACCCGGCAGTACTGCATAGTTTTTCATTTTAAAGATTATGAAAAATAGTCTTGGGGTCTGCCACAAAAGCAGTGCCATCGAGGTTAAAAAACCTGTTTTGCCGAATAGAACAACTATAAGAATCAGGCTCAGGTTAGACAGAATAGAAAAAATACCTGTCAGTGAGGCAAAAGGAATAGGTTGTCTGTTTATTATAAAAACTTCTGAGGAACCGGTTGCTCTGCGTGTAAAATAAGCACCGACAAAAAACAACACCAAAAACAGATAGAAAAAGATTCTGTGTGTTCTTTTTTTTATGGTAAGACTTTTAAGTGTTTTTTCGATAATCTCATGTCGTCCGGGAAAAATGATATGCTTCTTCATAATAAACAATCCTTGCTAAATTCTGCTGTTCACAAACCGGAACATTATAGAGACTTTTCTTTTCCTTTTAATTTTACTGATATTATAATTCTAGACCATAAAATGCCTGTTGTAAACCTTTTTGTTTTTTGTGATAAAAACACTGTCAATCAATATTGTTTTCCTATAAAAACTGTTTTATTTTTCTGAAATTTATGCTATAATATTGTAGAATGGCGGACTGGAAAGTCCGCTTTTTTTTATGTGCTCACCGTCTAATTAGATTTTCTGTTCTCCCTAGTTAGGTTGAAAGTTCTCCCTAGCTAGATTATAATTTCGGTTTAGTTAGATTATGATCCCTAACACTGTATATAATCAAACCTACGTATAAGCGATGCACCGACCGTATACCCGTAAAGAGACGTACTTCTCGTTGGGGTATATGTGCACCTGTGAACTTACTGTTTACACATTATAAAATATATTAAAGAAAGGAGAGTTTATGCCAAGAAAAAAGCCCGGTTTACTTAGTAACGGAGAAACAAAAACAAGAGTAGATGTGACCATACGGCAAAGCAACCTTAAGAATGAGGGTAAAAGCGTATATTACGGTTCTGTTCAGTATAAAATGATAACCGTCCGTCAGATACTTGAAGAAATGGAAAAACACTTTCAGTCTTTGGCGAGCAAGGAACTTATGTTTTATGTTGCCCAGGAACTCAGTAACCGCATGATGTACAAATTCCGGCACGGTTATGCGGTTGAGCTCCTTGATTTTGGAACGGTTTTTCCCACTATGCGGGGTAGTGTAAGATACTCGGATGATGCCGGAAAGCTTAAAAAGCATTTTGATGTGGGATTTACGCCCTCCAAAGAAGCAAAGACGGCTGTCGCAAGTCTTTTGGTAGGAAGGGTTAGTGATGTACGCATGCAACATTTTATTCTGGCAGTGGGCGACCTTTTTACAAAACAGGAAAATGTGCTGGTAAAAGGTAATGTGGGATTAATCAAAGGCAAAGCCCTTAAACTCGGCGGTCCCAAATACGGACTTTATGCCGCCCCCGTCAAAGAAAACTGGTGCGGACTTACACCATCCCGCGATACATGGATTCCGCTGGAACATGTAATAACCAACCGGCCGTCAAAACTTGAATTTCTTACGGAACTTGATGAAGGCACCTATGTTCTGATTATTGAAACAAGCATGAGTGCCGGAGGAAAACCGACCAAATCCTGTGTACAAATACTCAGCGAAGTAGTGCGGGTAGTTCCTGCGAATGTGTAGTGTAATTATTTGCAGAATTATTTGTTTTAACTGTATATTTGACAAATACGGAGAGGAAAAATGAAAAAACGGATTTTATTATTTGTATTTGTACTTTTATCATTAAAGGTATTTGCAAATGAGAAATATTTTGAAAGTAAATATTTTTTTACAAACACAAGATTAAAGCTCCGTGAAAGTTCAAACCTTTCGTCTAAGGTGATCACTGTTTTAGATGATGAAACCTGTGTGTTGCTTCTTGAAGAAGGAATTTCTGACAGAATAGATGACATGGATGATAACTGGGTAAAAGTAAAAACAATCCCTCAAAAAGGAAAAAATGAGAAATCTGTTGAAGGTTGGGTTTTCGGCGGCTATCTGCTTTCTGGTAGAGAAGCCCCTGTTCTTTCCGATGAAAATCAATTATGCCTTATTACAGAAGCCTGGTTCGATTATGATAAAAGAGGCGGAAAAACTTACAGTTACTATTATTTAGAAAATAACAACGCATATACAAAATTATTAAGTTATTCAACAGAATGGTCTGGTCCAAATTATGAAACAAGATGTTACACTTCTTATAGAATCTCAAAAGAAAAAAAGTTTCTTTATCTTGCCTTCAGAATGTTAGAAGACGGTCCTTACGGAGTAAAAATCTATAGGGTAGATTTATCAAATATTGAAAAATCACAACTTTACATTTCGTATGATGAAATAAAAGGGAACGAACAATTCATTAAAAATAATGTAAAACTTTGTATTTCATATAGCGAAGGTTATGATGGAAAATATGAAAGAAATCCTAAGCAGTCTTATAAAATATATAAAAAGGCAGATTTTAATTCAGAAATAGTCAGTACAATATCAAAAGAAGATAAATTAATTTTGTATTTTGGCTCGATAATGGGCGAAGAAAAAGAAATCATTTTTGAAAATGAAAAAGAAGGTTTCTGGGTTCAATGCAGAACATCTAAAGATAGTTCTGATACTTATTACTGGACTTGGATTGAATAGTTAATCACATAACAAAAATTATGTGGACGCCTGCACTGGGGCGCTGGAGAAGAAATTGAAAAAAAGAAGTTTTATCACTTTTATATTACTTGTGCTAAGTAGCATCTGTTTTGCACAAGGATTTTCTACACCTTGTGATTTAATTTTCCCTCAGGGAGATTATAAAGATTCATTTATTCTTCTACAGAAGAATGTGAATATTCAGAAGTGTGGCGAAAGGAGTTTTGAAAGCGAAGTTGTCCTTGATGTGGAAAATGTGAAGGACTCAGCAGAATGTTCATTTTTATATATAAATTATTATGATCCAACATCACGCCATTTAGAAGCAGATTGTATTTCTGTATTCATTAATGATAAGTCTGTAAAAACTGTTAAAGTTGATTATGAAGAAGGTGACAAATATTTATTTAAATGTGTTGTACCTGCAGGACAGTTTAAAATTAAATATATTATGGAACATGGTGGCAGTGAGATATCTGGTACATACGGTTGTGATATAGAGAATTATAACATAAAATACTGGAATGTTTCTGACACTTATTCAGAAACAATTACTGCTTCTATTTACGATGACGTTATTTCGTTTGACCCGGCAGATGTAAAGTTAGTCGGAACTGGAAAACAAAATGGAAATGAATATTTCTTAAAATCCGGATACTTTTATTATTTCACTAAGGAAAAAGATTCTGGTTTTTATATTAATTGTAAAAATTTATATAATGGTTATCGTGGTGGCAGCGGATGCCCGATACCACTAAGTATTTATACCGATGATCAAAAATTACCTTCTGCAATAGGCTACATATACGAGTTCATAACAGATGCAAAAATTATTGAAGAAAAGCTAAAATGGGATAATGATAACGATTACCTTAACTATAGTTTTAGTAAATTACTCGAAGTATTAGAAAGAATGGATAAAGATGAATTAAGACTTTTGAGGAATGCCTTTTATGCAAAAAATGGTTATGTATTCAAAGATGAAAACTTAAATAAATATTTCGGCTCTGCAATCTGTTATTTCCCTGATAAGTCTATGACTATTGATAAGATAAAAGTAACTGAGTCTGAAAAAATCGTGATAGAAATGATTCAAGCCGCAGAACAAGGCGAATCACCTGAAGCTGTTTTTAATAAGTATAAAAAATAATCAGAGCTTCGTAGCCAAAAAGTAATTATTTACTTACAAAGCAAAGAAAATATTGTATAATTCTAAAAACAGGAGGTTCTGACATGATGTATCCTTTTATGACATTAGAAGATAAAACAGGAATTGCCCATTCAGACATAATTGAAAAAAATGGGAAGGAAAATGTTAAAGTTTTTTTTGAACAGCCTGTAAACGGTGGTTTTAACAGTGCAGAATGCTGGCTTCCTAACTATGAATGGACTTTGAAAGAAGGTTTTTCTGATCTTCAGATTTCTTATTTTCAGAATTTTTTGGAATCTACGGCTCATATAATTTTTGAACTTGCACGAAACGGAGGATTTGAAAATGCCTCAGGTTTTTAAGGTCGGTGAATATCTTGTATTTTTATGGTTTGCAGAAGGTATTCCCCTTGAGCCGATACATATTCATATTTGTGAAGGAGTTCCGTCACAAAATGCAACAAAAATCTGGATAACCAAAAGTAAAAAAGCCTTGCTATGCCATAATAAATCAAAAATACCCCAGTACAAATTAAACATTATAATGAAAGTCATCGAAGCTCGTGCTGACGAGATAATCGAAAAATGGATGAATTATTTCGGACAGATTTCTTATTACTGTTAGTTTTTTAAGCCATTCTTTGAGAGGATAAAATGAAAAAAATACCATTATTCAGCTTACTGTTTTTTTCAGTTTTATTACCGATTGTCGCCGGAGATATATCCATATTTGATGGAGTTGAATTACCATATTTTACCTATTTCAATAAGACTCAATATCAGCCTGTAGCATATTTTGAATATCATGATGAAAATAATTATTCTGTAGGCTTTGATGGAAGCGGTTATTCAATATTAACTACCGGATTGTATGAGAAGGATGATGTTTTATTTGTTGAATTTATTAAAATATGGAATGGTGCAGAGGAATCTTACAAAAATGATAGAAGAAAGATTCTAAAATATTGTGTTTCTTTATCGCGCCAGACAATTGTGGAAGGAAAAGAATTATTTGATATTGAACCTGTATTTGTTGCGGAAGATACGAGAGATGGGGTACCTGGAATCAATTCCACTCTATTTTGCACAAACGGAAAAACAACTGTAATAAGCTTTCCTTCAAAAGAAGCTGAAGAATTATTTGTTCTTAATAAAGGTGGTTTTTTTGAATTAAAAGATATTGTTTTTTCTTCAAAAACAGAATGGATTAAAATTTCGAAAGATGGGGAAATAGGATATATACCATTCTCTTCTTTAGCAACACATTGGAAGATTCTAAAATCAGAATGCATTCTTGATGATTATCAGGGAGATTAATAATGAAAAAGCTTATTGCTTCAATATTCTTTGTGTTTTTGACGCTTAAAATCTTTTCATACAGTTTTGAAGAAATAAAAGACATAGATAAAATCAGATGGATTGATTGCGGTGAAGATAACTTTGATTTACCTTTATCAGATAAGCTTACATTTTCATTTAAAATCTATCCTGCACTAAAGTATTTCAAAATATTCGATTTGAAAAACAATGAGTATCGTACTCCGGGAGAGGGAGAAGAATATACTGTTACGGAAGGAACATTTTATTTGTATTATGAATACAAGCCCAATTATTTTGTAACAAACTTTTCAGAATACTATTACAATTACTTATTGCAGCGAAAGGAATCATATTTTACCAGTAATAAAGGCTATAAACTCAGTATATTTAATTTTGATGATCCTAATGTTTATATTAGAGAAGACAACAAAAAGTTTTCGATTGATGATTTATGCCAAAAATATTTGAAAACATCTGAAAATGGTCTGTATACAATAATTGCACAGTATGAGACAAATGATTATACAGGTACTGTATCTGTCACTGATAAAAATCATACAATAAAAGAGCGTGGCGATCATTTTATTGTTTATAGTCCCAATGACAGTACATTTTACTCGGATTCATTTTTTTACAACAAGGATTATGAGTTTAACAATACAGGCAATGATTGTTTTTCAATAAAAGTGCTTAAATACAACGATAATGAAAAGCTGCTTTTACTGGATACTCCCAAGTACACAAGGCCTTATGTACCTATAGAAGATTTTTTTACACCGGATACTTCCGGAGTATGCATTGAAAAGCCCTATGTAGAAAGAAATGAAAAGATTTTGTTTTATACCCGGTCGGATTTTAATTCTGAGGTAATAAAATCATTTGATGGAAAAGAAACCCTTTACGGTAAGGTAATAGAATCAAAAGACAAATTTGAAGAATACAAAGGCAAAATGTCTAAATGGGTAAAAGTAAGGCTTAACGATGGTTTGGAAGGCTGGGTATGGGGTAGAGACGTAAATCTTTATGACTGGTCAAGCGGCTACGATTATGAAAAAGTAAAACGTTATGCCCAATATAATACCGTAAAGTGAAATTTCTTATCATTGTTAAAACATCGGATTTATAGCGGATGTGTTGCTTTCGGGCGGAAATGTGTATAGAATGAGTTTGGAAAGTAATATGAAAGAAGGTTTTGTTTCACTTCCGGGAGAGATTCCCGCCGCTCCGGGTTCAAATAATGTACATAACACAAGACGCATACTGGGAATAGATCCGGGGTTTGCGGCGACAGGCTGGGGCGTAATAGATGTGTGCGGAAACAGATACCGCCATGTTGCGCACGGAACAATAGAAACTTCCAATAAAACGCCACATCAGCTGCGCCTGCTAGAAATTTACAACCGGATGGAAGCTCTTGTATTGGAATATAAACCTGCCGAAGCAGGCATGGAATCCCTTTACTTTGCAAAAAACGTAACATCCGCATTGGCTGTTTCTGAGGCTAGGGGGGTGATTATTCTCTGCCTCACACAGAATGCGGTTGCCCTGTCAGAATTCTCTCCGCTTTCAATAAAACAGTGTGTAGTCGGCAGTGCCCGTGCCGAAAAAAAGCACATTCAGGAATATGTAAAACTCCTGCTCGGACTTGATGAAATCCCCAAACCAGACCACGCCGCCGACGCTCTTGCCGCCGCAATAACGTATGTGCACTCAAATGTAACAAAGGTTGAACTTTATTAGTGGGTATCCGGACTGAAAGCTTTTCAACGAGTCCCGAAAATTAAAGTTTATTTTGCTTAAACAATCAGTAAAATCAACTTTTGGCAGCAGGAGCAGACAGTCTCATTTTAAGAAAGTATTTCATGTCCTTATAAAAATCCATTGGCGGCGGAGTAATGTTAATCTGCTTAAGGGCTTCCTGCACCAGAGGATTTTTGTAGCAGCAGACTGCATTTGATGAAGCATAAAATAATACATCCAGCTGGATTTTGTAGGCCGCCTCCTGCGTAGTGCCAAGCATCTGAGCAAGTCTGTCGCAGAAGGCATAGGCCAGGTAGTAATATTTCTTTTTGGAAACGGCAAGGCGTTCTACCGTTACATTTGTTTCTATCACCGGATTAAGATAGGAAATAT
>JAEEGL011432902.1_pt1 | contig 11988 bp, 10 predicted proteins | sample 9134231 | NCBI WGS metagenome assembly JAEEGL01 (sample SAMN16246548, study PRJNA631951) | gut metagenome | biome: gut microbiome; feature: rumen; material: fiber-attached | host: Bos | place: Iran: Karaj | collected 2018-10
GATCACGTCTCATTTCGATGGATCCGGTCAATCAGATATCAACGGAGAATGTGATCCTTCAGTTACATCCGAAGACAGATCCGGAGCTTTAGTTCCTGATAGCAGACCTTCAATAGACAGATCCGCAGACTTTTTTATTGATTTTGAAAATGATACATATGAAACCAAAGGAGGATCAATACCTGAAAATGATATGTCTGCAGTTGATCCGGGTAGGAGTGGTAACCTGACATCCCCGGATATGATCAATCAGATATCGCTTGATCCGACTGTTTCAGATCATGGCGGGCATGAGGCAGATGCAGGAGTGATGATCACTGATTATGAGCAATCATCTTTTGCAGATGATGAGCGCATACTCAGTAAAGAAGCCCGCCGTAAGTTCAGGATCATAGGACAGGTCTTTCTGACATACTGGCTTATTGAGTATGAAGACAAGCTGATGCTTATGGATCAGCACGCTGCTCATGAAAAAGTCAATTTTGAACGCTTCATGAAAAGACTTAACGAGAAAAAAGAGATTCCGTCGCAGTTTATAGCCCCTCCTGAAATGCTTACGCTTAACAACCGTGAAATGCAGGTATTTGAGGAAAACAAAGAGTATCTGGAACAGCTCGGTTTTGCGGCAGAGGTCTTTGGCGAGCATGAGATAGCCATAAGAAGCGTACCGATGGACTTATACGGACAAAGCGCTTCAGATATGCTTGGTGAGATCATTTCTGACCTGTTAAACATGAAGCGTGGCCAAACCCCTGATTCCATTAGGACCAGGATCGCCACCCAGGCTTGCAAAGCCTCTGTAAAAGGCAATAACCGGATGGATGTACGGGAGGTTGAAGAGCTGCTTGATGAGATGCTTACCCTTGATAATCCATATAATTGCCCCCACGGACGACCGACCGTCATAATGATGTCCAAGACTGAACTGGACAAACGTTTCCATCGTATTGTGTAACACAACTGTCATCCTGAGACTGTGACTATACGGCACAGCCGAAGGATCCCCCTGAGTTTTAGTTATGCCTGATATAAGCAAACCCAAATTATATATAATCACCGGACCAACAGCGGTCGGGAAGTCCGATCTGGCAGTCGAACTGGCACGTCTCATGGAAGGTGAAGTAGTCTCAGCTGATTCCATGCAGGTTTACAGGCATATGGATATCGGCACGGCAAAGATCACTCCCGAAGAGATGAAGGGCGTGCCTCACCATATGATAGACATAATTGAGCCCGTTGAGCCATATCACGTCTATGATTTTAAAGCACGCTCTCAAAAGGCTGTCACCGAGATATACGAACGCGGACATATACCGATAATCTGCGGAGGCACCGGTTTTTACATTCAGGCTCTTTTGTATGATATCGACTTTTCCGATCAGGGAAAAGATGAGGATATGCGAAATGAACTTCAAAAGATAGCTGAAACAGAAGGTCCCGAAAAGCTTCATGATATACTTAAGGAACTTGATCCTGATACTGCAAAGGATCTTCATCCCAATAATGTAAAAAGAGTGATCAGAGCGATAGAATACGCCAGACAAAACAGCGAGACAATATATGAGCATAACGCTGCCCAGCACTTAAGAGAGAGTCCTTATGATTTCAGATATATTGTTCTGAATGATGACAGACAGGCTGTGTATGACCGTATTGATGCGAGAGTTGATAAGATGATCGCAAAAGGACTCGAAGATGAAGTCAGAGCTCTCGTGGGGATGGGGTGTACGCCTGATATGACTTCCATGCAGGGCATAGGTTATAAGCAGATGCTTATGTATATTAACGGTGAAATATCTCTTGATGATGCTATACGCCTTATTAAGCGGGATTCCAGACATTTTGCCAAAAGACAGATCACTTGGTTTAAAAGAGAACATGATACCGTCTGGATCAACATAGGAGAGTACACGGAACAGGCGGATATATGCGAGCATATTATGAATTTGTAGCAGGAAATTTTAGTCAGAGGATTTGGTACAGACATGAAAGATACACTTAAACAGTTATATTCATCTATGGGAATAAGCACCGAACTTGCTTCAAAAGGTGAGGATATATTAAAAAGTCTCGAAGACAGATTTAAAAAGATAGACGAAACCACAGAGTATAACCAGATAAAGGTTTTAAGGGCGTTTCAGGAGGCAAGAGTTTCGGAAAGCTGCCTTCACGGTACTACGGGCTATGGGTATAACGATCTCGGAAGAGATAAGCTTGAGGAAGTGTACGCTCATGTGTTTCATACGGAGGATGCACTGGTCCGTCCTCAGATAACATGCGGAACACATGCTCTGGCACTGGCGCTGATGAGCAACCTTCGGCCGGGTGATGAACTGCTGTGTCCGGCAGGAAAGCCCTATGATACCCTTGACGAAGTCATCGGCATCAGACCGTCGATGGGATCTTTGGAAGAATACGGCATAACCTACAGACAGGTTGATCTGCTTGAAGACGGCTCATTTGACTATGATGGTATAAGAAATGCCGTAAATGAGAAGACAAAGCTGGTGGAGATCCAGCGTTCACGCGGCTATGCAACCAGACCTACATTGTCCGTAAAACGAATAGGTGAACTGATATCCTTTATAAAAGGAATAAGAAGCGACATAATCTGTATGGTGGATAACTGTTACGGCGAATTTGTAGAAGAAACAGAACCAAGTGATGTCGGAGCTGATATGACAGTCGGCAGCCTGATCAAGAATCCCGGAGGCGGACTTGCTCCTATAGGAGGTTATATAGCAGGCAAGAGCGAATGTGTTGAAAATGCATCCTACCGGCTGACTTCTCCGGGGCTCGGAAGAGAAGTAGGCGCTTCACTTCATGTACTGCCAAACATGTATCAGGGACTGTTTTTTGCTCCCACAGTAACTTCAAGCGCCTTAAAAAGCGCCATATTTGCGTCATACATGCTTGAGGATCTGGGTTTCGAGGTATCCCCGAAAGCATCAGAAACCAGGTATGATATCATCCAGGAAGCGATACTTCATTCACCGGCTAAACTCAGCGCTTTCTGCAAGGGTATTCAGGCAGCTGCTCCTGTAGACAGCTTTGTAACGCCTGAAAGCTGGGATATGCCCGGATATGATGATCAGGTCATTATGGCCGCAGGGGCTTTTGTATCAGGGGCAAGTATTGAGTTATCCGCTGACGGACCTATGAGAGAACCTTATTCGGTATATTTTCAGGGCGGACTGACCTGGCCCCACGGCAAATTCGGTATACTTAAAGCATGTCAGTGTCTTATTGATGAAGACTGATTTTTATGTTATCATATAAATTCACGTATTAGTGTGTTTTTACAAAAGGAGCATTTATGAACTGCTACGGAATTGATTTAGGAACAAGTAATATTAAGATCTACGACAGCACAGATTCCAATATTTTAGTCGAGAAGAACATGATAGCTGTCAATGATTCCGGGGATCTGCTTGCATATGGCGATTCGGCTTATGAGATGTATGAGAAGGCGCCCGCCAATATCCATATTTCATATCCTCTGTGTAACGGAGTTATTGCAGAACTGAAATACGAAGAGACTCTTGTCAGGAATTTCATGATCGATCTGATGAAGAATAATATTCATCCGTCGGATTATTATGTGGCCATTCCATGGGACGTTACCGAAGTTGAGAAGAGAGCATTTTATGATCTTGTAAAAGAAGCCAATCTCAAAGCCAAGAAGATCATGATCGTTGAAAAAGCTGTTGCAGACGGCATCGGAATGGGTATAGATGTGCTGAATGCGCAGGGCGTACTGGTTGTTAATGTCGGTTTTGATACGACCGAAATATCCATACTATCGCTGGGAGGAATAGTGCTGTCCAAGCTCATCAAGGTTGGAGGTCTTAAGTTTGATGACGCCATCAGAAACGCCATCAGAAACGAATACAGCCTTATCATAGGCGGGAAAACAGCTTCGCAGGTTAAGAACAGCCTGTATGATCTTGAATTGGATAACGAGCCGGCCATCGTGTATGGAAGAGATATAGTTACAGGTCTTCCGGTTGAGCGGTCCATACCTACAGATCTGGTTGATTCATGTCTGAAAGAGAACTTTACTTCCATAATCGATAATGTAAGAGTGATCCTTGAACATACGCCTCCGGAACTTGCAGCTGATATCTATAAGCACGGGATATATCTGACAGGTGGTGCTTCTCAGACCGCCAATCTGATAGATCAGCTTGCAAATGGTACAGGTCTTAAGGTTAATATGGCAACATCGCCGTTGACCAGCGTAGTCGATGGCCTTGCCAAGATCATTGAAGATGATCATTACAGATCTGTTGCGTATGTTCCGAGATAAGGATATCATATGAGTCCACAGGTAGCCCCAAAAGGAGAAAAATTTACATTCAGCAGTAAATATCTCCTTTTTATTTTAACCATATTATGTACCATTCTTATGATCTTGTGTTATACAACATCATTTGTTGGTAATGCACTTAACTATGCGGTCGGTTTTATCGTGGTACCTTTTGAAAAAGGGATCTCCAAGGTCGGGTATTACCTTGCTAACCGGTCTGAGCAGCTTGCAACCATTACGGATCTTCTGGAAGAGAACGAATCTTTAAAAGCGCAGGTAGAAGAGCTTACAACTCAGAACACTCTGCTTCAGCAGGATAAATATGAGCTGATAGTACTGCGTGAACTCTATAATCTTGATAACGAATATTCCTCGTATGAGAAAACCGGCGCCAGAGTCATTTCAAGGGACGCCGGCAACTGGTATTCTTCATTTATCGTAGATAAAGGCGCGAAGGATGGGATTACAACAGATATGAATGTTATGGCCGGAGGCGGTCTGGTAGGCAGGGTTACAGCTGTCGGGTCGAACTGGGCAAAGGTCAAAAGCATCATAGATGATGATTCTTATGTTTCCGCTGAAGTATTATCCAATTCGGATACTCTTATTGTCACCGGGGATCTTGAAACATATTCACAAGGAGTTATTACTTTTTCCCAGCTGGTGGATACTGAGGATGAAGTCGCAACCGGCGCTAAGATAGTTACCAGCAATATATCCGACAAATATCTGCCGGGTATACTTATAGGATACATAGATGAGATAGGCGCCGACTCCAACAACATAACAAAATCAGGAACAATACGTCCTGCTGTGGATTTTGAACACTTATCAGATGTGCTTATCATACTTGAGACTAAGCAAAAGACAGATGAATGATTAAGAAGATTATAATCACTATAATAAGCATATTTTTCTGCTTTATATTGCAGAGCTCGGTTTTTTCAAGGCTTAATATCGGCAAAACCATACCTAACCTGTTGATCATTCTGACGGCTTGTGTCGGGTTCATGGAAGGCGATATGTTTGGCCTTATCACCGGCTTTGTGTGCGGCATGCTTATGGATGTGTTTTTCTCACCATTTAACGGCTTTTACGCCGTTATATATATGTATATAGGATATTTTAACGGGAAGTTCTGCAATATTTTTTATCCTGAGGATGTAAAGCTTCCTGTAGGTCTTATCATTACGTCAGACCTTATGTATGGATTATCCTGCTATGTGTTCCTGTTTCTGTTAAGAGGCAGGTTTGATTTTTCATATTATCTCGGGAATGTTATATTTCCTGAAGTGATCGCAACAGTAATAGTCACGCTTTGCATGTATCCGATAATACTTACGGTACATAACCGTTTGTCAGCCATCAAACGGGTATAACTATGTTTGAGGATATTCGTGAAAAACTCATCGGAATATTAAGATCAAGGCTTCTTATCCTTTTCATTTTGATCATAGGCTTTGGAGGAGCCCTTATTCATCGTGTTTTTGACCTCCAGATAGTCAATGGCGCTTCGTATCTTGAAGATTTTAAGATGACGATAGAAAAAACGCGCAAGATACCGGCAGCCAGAGGAAATATCTATGACAGAAACGGGAAGCTTCTTGCATACAATGAACTGGCTTATTCTGTTACGATAGAAGACGTATATGAATCCGGCAGTACCAAAAACTCTGAACTCAATTCAACCATAAGGAAGCTTATACAGATCATCGAAAGAAACGGCGACGATCTGATCACTGATTTCGGTATTGAGATCGATGATCACGGAAGATATGTATATAACGTTGAAGGAACCAGAAAACTCAGATTCCTTGCGGATGTATATGGTCATACACAGATAGATGATCTGGAATATAAAGAAGAAAACGCCTCCTGCCAGGATGTAATAGATTATCTGTGCGCAAGGAACAAATTCGGAATCGGTGAGATGAAGATTCCCGGAGACAAGAACTCTTTTGAAGTCGGGCTGGGATATACTCCTGAGGAACTGCTTAAGGTACTTACGATCCGTTACAATATGAATACCAACAGTTTCCAGAAATATATCGCAACAACCATCGCGTCGGATGTAAATGACGTTACAGTGGCTGAAGTACTGGAAAACTCCGATGAACTCGAGGGTGTAAGTATATCCGAGGATACCATACGCAAGTATAATTACAGCAGATATCTGTCTCAGATACTGGGCTATACCGGCAAGATCGATAAAGATGAACTGAATACTCTTCAGGAGATCGATTCCGGGTATGACCTTAATGATACGGTAGGAAAATCGGGAATAGAAGCATCAATGGAAACCGTTCTTCAGGGAACCAAAGGAAATGAAACGGTTTACGTTGATAATCTGGGAAAGGAAATACAGATCAATGACCGCACTGATCCGGTGGCCGGAGATGATCTGTACCTGTCAATCGATACTGACCTGCAGATGGCTGCAACCGATATCCTGGAAGAGAAGCTTGCCGCCATCATACTGGCAAAACTGGCAAATATAAAAGAATACATCCCTGCAGAGAATTCATCCAGTTCGGCTATCGTTATCCCTATATACAGTGTGTATTACGCCTGTATTGATAATAACGTTATTGACAGAGATCATTTTACAAATAAATATGCATCTGAGACCGAAAAAGAAGTTTATCAGGCATATACAGACAAACTCGAAAGAGTGTTAAACACTCTTGATGATGAGCTGCATAATTCAAAAACTCCTTACGAAGCGCTTAATAAAGAATATCAGGTATACGAATCCCTTATCGTATCCAAGCTTTATACTTATAAGGTTCTTATGGAAGACAAGATTGACAAAACCAGCCAGGTATATAATGATTGGACAGTAAATGAAACCATTTCACTTGCCGAGTACCTGGACTACTGTATTTCCATGAACTGGATAGATGTTGGGACACTGGGGCTGACTGACGAATACTCAGATAAATCAGAGATCTTTGATAAACTGGTTATTTATATCAAAGACATGATCAGCGGTGAATCGGATTTTATCAGCAGAGTATATAAATATATGATCCTGAATGACGAGGTTACCGGCAAACAGATATGTCAGATACTCCTGGATCAGGATATAGTGGATATTCCTGAGGATGAATATAAGCAGTTCAAAGCAGGGAACGAACCTTCATATACTTTTATGCATAACAGGATAGAGAATCTGGATCTGACGCCTTCACAGCTTGCTTTAGATCCCTGTTCCGGGTCCATCGTCGTAACAGATGTGAAAAACGGCGAGGTTCTGGCTCTTGTCAGCTATCCCTCTTATGACAATAATAAGATGGCTAACGGCGTAGATGCGAAGTATTATGCAAGGATCCGCGCTTCACAGGCGTCACCGCTTATCAATTATGCGACATACCAGAAAACTGCACCAGGCTCAACTTTTAAAATGGTATCGGCCACAGCGGCGCTTATGGAAGATATCATTGATACCGGAGATACTATTTCGTGTACCGGTATTTTTGATAAAATAGATACGCCTGCAAGATGCTGGATATATCCCGGCGCACATGGTTCATTAAATGTAGCCGGAGGTATCAAGAATTCCTGTAACTGCTTTTTTTATGAAGTTGGTTACAGACTGTCAAGCGCAACAGGAACTTTCAATTCGGAATCCGGACTTACACGTCTTGCCAAATATGCAGAGATGTATGGGTTAAGCGAGACCTCCGGCATTCAGATCGATGAAGCTACGCCTGAAGTATCCGACATGGATCCCGTACGAAGCGCCATCGGCCAGGGAACACATAACTATACCACTGTAGGGCTGTCCAGATACGTTTCAACAGTAGCTAACAAAGGAACATGCTATAATCTGACACTGGTTAAGAATTCAACCGATTACTCGGGTAATATAAAAGATTATTATCCGGCTACAATACGTAATAAGATAGTTTTACCTGATGAGTATTGGAACGCCATACATACCGGGATGAGAGGCGTGGTGGAATCCAAGGCCTACTACTCGGATCTGGCTGTAAATGTAGCTGGTAAGACGGGAACGGCACAGGAATCGAAATCACGGCCAAACCACGCATTGTTTGTAAGTTTTGCGCCATATGAAGACCCTGAGATCAGCGTCACCGTAAGAGTAGCCAACGGATATACGTCGGACTATGCGGCACAGATCGCCAGGGAAGTATATAAGTATTACTTTGGTCTGATAGATGAGACAGAAGTACAGAATCAGGTATCTATTGATGAAGGAACGATAAACGGAGATTGATCATGGCAGGAAGCGTTATTATTAAGAGTTATAACAGAGGGTTGAGTATTCATATGGATCCTGAGGCATCCATGGAAGAGATACAGGCAGATCTGAAAGCAAAACTGGAAGAATCCGCTGCTTTTTTTCGTGATGCAACAGTTGCCATCAGTTTTGAGGACAGAGAACTGGATTCACAGACCGAAAGAGATCTTGTTAACATAATAACCTCATCTTCGAGCATCAAGGTTGCATGTATTGCCGGTAAAAACAAGCTTACACAGGACATGCTTGCAAATGCAATGGGGGAATTGGAATTCAGATCCGAACTGGGCAGAAACGTCAGCGTACAGGTTTTAAAAGAAACCGTAAAAGACGGACGCATAGTGGATGTTCCGGGGTCCATACTGATCCTCGGAGATGTATATCCGGGCTGTGCGGTTGTTGCCAGCGGAGATATCTATGTGTTCGGAGCGTTGCTGGGACAGGCTTTTGCAGGTAATACAGGTGATGTGACAAGAGTTATCGCAGCTCTTGACATGAATCCCGAAAAACTCAGAATAGCCGGAATTAAGTATAAACCTGCGGAGAAGCCTAAATGGACTATTAAATCAAAACAGAACGCTTCGCCGAAACTGGCTCATCTTGATGGGACGGATATCGTTTTTTCGCCCATAGACGGTAATTTCTGGAAGAGATATTATCTTGACAATTAACAGGTGACGTATGCTTATCAAGTTTTACAGGATCAGAGACTATGATTTTAAGCTCATCGTCTTTGTTATCGCATTATCGATAATAGGAATATATGCTGTATCAAGTGCTAACGAGTCGTATCATTCAAAACAGCTTATCGGGGTGATCGGAGGATCGCTCCTTATGATCTTTGTGTCTTTTATTGATTACACAGCTATCCTGAAACTGTATTGGATCGTATATATCGTTAATATAGTCCTTTTGCTTGCCGTGAAGCTCCAGGGTGTAACAAGAGGCGGCGCTACCAGATGGATAATGCTTGGAGGCATTCAGTTTCAGCCTTCTGAAGTTGCCAAGATAGCGATCATCATGTTTTTTGCCCAGTTTTTTATGAGGCATTACGAAGAGATAACCTCACTTAAAGTCTTTATTCTGACTATAGTGCTGTTTGCGCCGGTGTTTTACCTCATATATTCCCAGCCTGATATGTCCACATCGATAGTTCTGGTGATACTGTTTTGCATTCTTTTCTTTGAAGCGGGTATCAGCTGGAAAGCAATACTGGGAGTATTGGCGGTATCTGTACCTACATTTATCATCGTTCTGATGCTTGTCCTGCAGACAGACCAGAGCATTATCGAGCCCTATCAGCAGACCAGAATTCTTGCTTATCTTAATCCTGAGGATTATTCTACAGCCGAAGCCTTTCAGCAGAATAACTCCGTAATGGCAATAGGTTCAGGTCAGCTTCTGGGCAAGGGATATGACTCCGATGAGATAAATTCTGTCAAAAACGGCAACTTTATTTCGCAGCCTCAGACGGATTTTATTTTCGCTGTAATAGGAGAGGAATTTGGCTTTATCGGTACATGTACTGTTATCATCTTATTGATTTTAATCTCAATAGAATGTATTATTATAGCTAGGCGTGCCAAAGACACTGCGGGTCTTATCATAGCGTCGGGAATGGGGAGCCTGATCGCTTTACAGGGGTTTATGAACATAGGCGTCGCCACACAGGTATTTCCGAATACCGGACTTCCGTTACCTTTCGTAAGTTACGGAACAACCAGCCTGGTAAGTATGTATATCGGGCTTGGATTAGTCTTAAATGTCAGATTAACATGCAATATTAAGACATCCAGAGAGGGGATTTCATGAATATAGCACTTATAGCGCATGACGCTAAGAAGAAGCTTATGCAGAATTTCTGTATAGCTTACAGGGGGATTTTGAGCAAAAACGATCTGTATGCAACAGGTACAACAGGCAGACTCATCGAAGAAGTAACCAATCTGAACATTCATAAGTATCTTGCCGGACATCTCGGAGGAGAACAGCAGATAGGTGCACAGATCGAACATAATGAGATCGATCTTGTTATATTCTTACGTGATCCTGTCGGTCAGGGAACCCATGAACCTGACATCGATAATTTGAGTAAACTTTGCGACATGCACAACATTCCGCTTGCTACCAATCTTGCAAGTGCAGAGCTCCTTATCAAGTCACTTGACAGGGGCGACATGGAATGGCGTGAGATGTATAAATGATTCAGGTCAGTTTAAATGCGGCTTAAAGGCATTATAGTTATACTATTGATAATATGTATGCTGACAGGGTGTGGCGCTTCTTACTCCATGCCCTATTCATTGCACAATGATATATCCATGTACAATATCGGCGTCATGGAAGAAGCTGCTTCTACATATCCTGCATTCGCGGAAGATCTCTGTGTAGTTTCCAACAATATAGCAACCGATGCGCTTGATCTTGGAACAACAGATGCCGGGTCATTATTTGATCTGTCATCCAATGAGACATTATTTGCCAAAAACGCAAATAAACAGGTTCATCCCGCTTCTCTGACGAAGATCATGACTGCTTTGGTGGCGCTTAAATATGCTTCGCCGAATCTTATGCTTACAGCTTCGGAGAATGTTCAGATCACTGAATCAGGCGTCCAGCTCATGGGATTAAAGCCGGGAGATCAGATGACTCTTGATCAGGCGCTTCATGTATTACTGATTTATTCCGCAAATGATGTGGCAATACTTATCGCTGAAGGGATCGGCGGCAATATCGATGCGTTCTGCGATCTGATGAACGAAGAAGCGCTTTCTATCGGGGCTACCAATTCACATTTTGCCAATCCCCATGGTCTTACTCAGGATGAGCATTATGTAACGGCTTATGATATGTATCTTATTTTCAGGGAAGCTACGCAGTATTCACTGTTTAATGAGATCATACAGACGCCGACCTATGAAACCGTATATTATGCATCTGACGGAACCCAGAAGGAGTTAAGTATTGAATCTACGGTATTGTATGTCAAAGGCGCATTTTCGTCTCCTGATCAGATAACCGTAATAGGAGGAAAAACCGGTACAACTGCGGCTGCCGGTCATTGTCTTATCCTTTATTCCAGAGATAAAACCGGAAATCCTTATATATCCGTTATAATGAACGCAGAATCCTCAGATGCTTTATATGAACAGATGAATCTGCTGCTTGATTATGCTGCCGGCGGACAACAGTCGGCGTCAGAGTGAAATGACAGTTTTTTCGTTCCATCACTAAAGACACAGTTGAAATAATGGCAATAAATTGCTAAAATAATAACAGTAAACTTTTTGTGAAAACAAATTGTGATATAGCAAATAATGAAATAGGAGGGCGAGTCCAATGGTGCAGTTAATAACAGGCAAAAAGGGCAAGGGTAAGACCAAAGTTTTACTCGACAGGGTTAATAAAGAAGTAA
>JAEEGL013451985.1_pt1 | contig 11988 bp, 8 predicted proteins | sample 9134231 | NCBI WGS metagenome assembly JAEEGL01 (sample SAMN16246548, study PRJNA631951) | gut metagenome | biome: gut microbiome; feature: rumen; material: fiber-attached | host: Bos | place: Iran: Karaj | collected 2018-10
AAGAAATGGTACGGACAACGCCAATGATTTTCTCAACCGCTTGTAATATTCGAGGCAAATTGGAGTTATCCTTTATAAAACGAAAACGAAGTGCTTAGAAGAACCAACATAATCGTGACGATGGGCTGCGTGATGGCACTGCTGCTCTTGAGCGGCTGCTCGACCAAGAAAAACACGCTCACCCGACGCATGTACCATAACCTGACTAGCCATTACAACATCTATTTCAATGGAGAACTGGCCGTGAAGGACGGCGAGAAGCAACTCCGCACTACCGTCAAGGACGACTATACCAAGGTGCTGCGTGTCTATAACTACGGCACGCAACAGAATGGCATGGCGATGAACTCCACCATGGATCGCGCTTTGGAGAAGACCGCTGTCTGTGTCCAGAAGCACTCCATGAACTTCGGCAGTCGCGAGCGCGTGAAATGGATCGACGATGCCTACCTTGTCATGGGCAAGGCACATTTCTACAAGCACGACTATATCCCCGCCAAACGTACTTTCGATTACGTGGCCACTGAGTACAGCTACAACGACATTTCCTATGTGGCCAACATGTGGCTCATCAAGACCTATATCCAAACGGAAGAATACCCCAAGGCTGTCGCCATGATTGAGCAACTGCAAGCCAAGACTGCTGGGCTTAGCAAACCGCCGAAGGAATTGATGCGCAATTTCGATTTCACCATTGCCGACTATTTCATTGCCGTAAAGGACTATAACAACGCCGTCAAATACCTGAAAACCGGTATCCTACGCAATGACGACCGCGACCGTCGCACCCGTGCCATGTTCGTTTTGGGACGGATTTGTATGCGTCAGGGCGGCGCGGAACGTGCCACGGCGCAATTCAAGAAAGTCATCAAGCGCAACCCCGAGTATGAAATGGTCTTTGAATCGAGGATGAATATGGCCAAGGTGGGTACAGTCGACAATGCTGCCGAGCTCTACAAGATGATGAACAAGATGCTCCGTGACCCGAACAACGAGGACTACTGCGACCGCATCTACTATGCCATGGCGGAGCTGGCCCTTCGCGAGGGCGATGAAGCTAAAGCCGTCCGTTATCTGCGCAAGTCGGTGGCGGCCTACAAGGACAACCAAATCCAACGGATGCAGTCGTCGCTCAAGGCGGCCTCCATCCTTTTCGAACAAAACCAATATGAGCTGGCTCAGGCTTATTACGACACGGCTGTCACCAGCATGAACCGCGAATACGAAGGCTATGACAGCATCATGAACATCTCCCAGACCTTGAACGAACTGGTGATGTATGCCAGCGTGGTCCGCGACCAGGACAGTTTGCTGCGTGTGGCCGCTATGGATTCAACGGAACGCAATATTTTGATTGACAAGATTATCGCCCAAGTCATTGAGCAGGAGCAAATCGAGCAGCAACAGCGCGAATACGAAGAGCAGCTGGCGCTCATGGGCTCTACTGTGAGCGAGGGTGAACAACAGAAGTCGGAGCCAACAAACAATACGGCAGCTTCATGGTATTTTTATAATCCGACCTCTGTGTCCAAGGGTATGACAGAGTTCACCCGCAAATGGGGTATGCGTAAAAATGAAGACAACTGGCGCATCAGCGACAAGAGGAGCCTCGCAGCCGTCATGAGTGGTGAGGATGAGGGCGATGAACTTGAAGGGAAAGACGGCAAAACTCCTCAAGACTCGTTGAGTAATGTATCCTACACCAACCACGACCGCGGCTATTACCTCCAAGACCTGCCTTTCACCATGGAACAGAAAGAGGTGGCCGACTCCCTCATTGCTGATGGGCTGTATCATTTGGGCTTCCTTTACATGGACCGCTTGAACGACTTGCCCCGCTCCATCGAGTCGTATGAGCAATTGGACACCCGCTACCCCGGCAATGAAAAGGAACTGCCTTCATGGTATGCACTCTATAAGATGTACAAAGACTTGTCGGATGAAGAGAAATCGTTGATTTACAAGGGCAAGATATTCGACAAGTATCCTACTTCGAGCTATGCTGAGTTCATCAACGACCCGAGCTATTTCGAGAAGTTGCAGGCACAGGGGAAGGAGGCCTCAGAGTTTTATGCCAAGACCTACGAGGCTTTTGAGCAAGGTCAGTTCTATCGTGTGAAAATGAACACCGAGCGAGCCATGAGCCTCTATGAGGCCGACACCGCACTGATGCCGCGTTTTGCCTTCCTCCATGCCGTGGCCGAAGGCCGTTTGGTGGCTATCGACACCATGGCGTTCTCTTTGTACAATCTGGTGCGCACCTATCCGCAGAGCAGCATCAGACCATACGCGATGCAGGTGTTGGAAAACATCAACGAGGAATACCATCTCGGCTTGGTGTTGACTGAGATTGACAATGAGCGTGGTGGCGACGAGCCGGAGGTGAAGAGGGCTTCGCCTTACGTCTACGAGCCCAATTCAGAGCATTTTGTCATGATTGTCTGCGACTCGAAGACTGTCCGTGTCGACCCGTTGATGGTGCGAATCAGCGACTTCAACAAGAAGGAACACCGCACCCGTACATTCAACGTCAAGAGTGTTGTGCTCGACGACGACCACAGCATCGTGACCATCGGCAGTTTCGACAGCGAGAGCAAAGCCGCCGACTATATCACCTCGATGTTCATCAACGACTATGTCTTTGGAGGCATCGACAAGACGAAATACACCATAATCCCCATCTCCATCAAGAATTATCCTATCTTCTATCAGTCGAAAGACTTGGAAGAATACAATACATTCATCGAAGAAACTAACAATAAAAAATAGTGTACTATGGCTATAATGGAATCACCTGCACGCAACCTCATCGGAAACGGAACCACCATCAAGGGCGACATCGAGTCCAATGGCGACATCCGCATTGACGGCCATCTGATTGGCTCAGTGAAGTCTAACGGAAAAATCTCTGTCGGACAGACTGGCGTCATCGAAGGCGATCTGAACTGCAAACAAGCTGAGATATCAGGCGTTGTCAAAGGAAACATCACTACGGATGAACTGACCGCTTTGAAGGCCACCTCGAAGGTGGAAGTCGACCTGACCACCAAGCAACTGCTCATCGAAGTCGGTGCCCAGTTCACGGGCAAGTGCGTCATGGGGCAGCAGTCGACTGTGGCGATGCCCAAGCAAAAAATCGGCTGATGATGGATGAAAAGCTTATGAAGCGTTTCGGTTACGAAGCCATTGAGCAGTACGATCCGGAACGGTTGGCCAAACTTCAGGAGCACTACGCCGCCATCTTGGAACTCTTGGGAGAAGACCCGCAGCGCGAGGGCCTTCAAAAGACTCCTTTGCGCGTGGCCAAATCCATGCAGTTCCTGACCCAAGGCTATGAACAGGATCCGATGGAGATTCTGTTGTCGGCCAAGTTCAAGGAGGACTACCGCCAGATGGTGATTGTCAAGGACATCGAAGTGTATTCCCTGTGCGAGCATCATTTGATCCCGTTCATTGGCAAGGCACATGTTGGCTACATCCCGAACGGTTATATTACAGGGTTGAGCAAAATCGCCCGAGTGGTGGAGGCTTATTCCCGCCGTCTTCAGGTGCAGGAACGTCTGACTACGCAAATCAAGAACGCTATCAACGACGCTTTGCATCCTTTAGGCGTGGCCGTGGTCATTGAGGCACGACATTTGTGTATGTCGATGCGCGGGGTGCAGAAACAGAGTGCAGTGACCACGACGAGCGACTTCATCGGGGCCTTTGAACGCGAATCCACCCGCGAAGAGTTCTTCCAACTGATAGGTAGCAACCTACACTAAATCTTTGAATTTTGAATTTTGAATCTTTGAATCTAAAATATTGAATGATGATTAAAGCATACGTTTTCCCCGGACAAGGGGCTCAGTTTGTGGGGATGGGCAAAGATCTTTACGACAAGTCGTCGAAAGCCAAGGATATGTTCAAAAAAGCCAATAGCATCCTGAAGTTTAAGATAACCGACGTCATGTTTGAAGGCACGGATGAGGATTTGCGCCAGACCAAGGTGACCCAGCCGGCCATTTTCCTGCATTCGGTGATTTTGGCTTCCATGCTGGAGGACTTTGACCCCACGATGGTCGCAGGTCATTCCTTGGGTGAGTTTTCGGCTTTGGTGGCCAATAAGGTGCTTACTTTTGAAGATGGTTTGCGTTTGGTGAGCAAGCGTGCCAAGGCCATGCAGAAGGCCTGTGAGGCACAACCTGGAACGATGGCAGCTGTCATTGGGGCTGAGGATGCTCTCATCGAGAGTGTTTGCGCTTCAGTTAAGGATGCCGTGGTTGTGCCTGCCAACTATAATTGCCCTGGTCAGCTGGTCATCTCCGGATCTGTTGAGGGTGTGGCAGCCGCTTCCGAGAAGCTGAAAGAGGCGGGTGTCAAACGTGTGGTGCCGCTGAGCGTGGGTGGAGCCTTCCATAGCCCGCTGATGGAACCTGCCCGTGTGGAGCTTGCAGAAGCCATCAAGGGGACTACATTTAACCAAGGCATTTGCCCGATTTATCAGAATGTCACTGGCCAGTCGGTCAATGACCCTGAGATCATCAAGAAGAACCTCATCGCCCAGTTGACTTCACCTGTGATGTGGACGCAGACCATGAGCAACATTCTGGCTACCGGTGTACGTACTATTGTCGAAGTGGGTCCTGGTACTGTACTGCAAGGTTTGTTCCGCAAGATGGACAGAAATTTGGAATTGATGAGTGCAACCGTCTGAATGACAGTGTAAAACATGGATAAAAACAAGATTAGACCCATTGTGAGTGTCTTGCTGATGGTGGCAGGCATCATGGTGGGTTTCTATATTATTAAAGGTGTAAAAAACACTGCTCCAATCGTGGATGGAGGCAGTAAGTTTGACGAGGTGATGTGGTATGTCGGCAACGATTATGTCGATGAGCCTGATGCCCGTAAGATTCAGGACGAAGCCATTGCCGCGATGATGGAGAAACTCGACCCCCACAGCGCATACGTCTCTCTTGAGGAATTCAATGAGGTGAATGATCCGCTCTTGGGCAGTTTCGACGGCATTGGGGTCCAGTTCCGCCTGGAGAAGGATACCATCGCCATTGTCAACGTCATCAAAGGCGGACCTTCTGAGAAGGTGGGTATCTTGGCAGGCGACCGTATCATCTATGTTGACGATACCTTAGTGGCCAGCAAAAACCTAAAGAACGAGGACGTGATGCGTAAGCTGAAAGGTCCGAAAAACACCAAAGTCCGTGTTAAAGTGCTGCGTCGTGGGGTGACTGGACTGCTTGACTATACCATCACCCGTGCTGCCATTCCTACCTATAGTGTGGATGTGGCTTATATGCTCGATGACAACATCGGTTATCTGAAACTCAGCAAATTCTCTGCTACCACGGTTGACGAGTTCAAAAAAGGAATCAAAGACCTGAAGGCCAAAGGCATGAAACAGCTGGTCTTTGACTTGCGCGGCAACTCGGGCGGTTATCTGAATGCCGCAGTGGATATCGCCGATGAGTTTTTGCCCAAGGGTAGCCTCATTGTTTATACAGAAGGCCGTAACCGTCCGCGCCAGTATATGAAGGCACGCCGCCGTGGAATGTTGGAAGATATCCCCGTTGTGGTGCTTATCGACGGTGAGTCGGCCAGCGCGAGTGAAATTGTGGCAGGGGCCTTGCAGGATAACGACCGAGGCACCATCATCGGCCGTCGTTCCTTTGGCAAGGGGCTGGTGCAGGAGCAGATCATGCTCAGCGACAATTCCGCTATTCGCCTTACCGTGGCGCGTTATTACACGCCGACAGGAAGGTGCATCCAGAAACCTTACGATAGTGATCACGAGAAGTACCTTCTTGAGTCGTTTGAACGTTTGGAAAATGGTGAGCTCTTCAGTGAGGACAGCATCCATTTTGCCGATTCACTGAAATATACCACGCCTAAAGGCAAGACCGTCTATGGCGGTGGAGGCATCATGCCCGACATTTATGTGCCTTTGCCTAACGACACTTTGGAATACTATTTCAACCGTATTGTCAATCTGGGATTGCTATATCAGTATGCCTTTGAATACACCGACCGTAATCGTCAACAACTGCAACGCTACAAGACCGTGGAGGCATTCGACAAATCTTTTGCCGTGACCAATGCCATGTTTGACGGAGTGCTGAAACTCGCTGAAGAGAAAGGCATCAAAGGTACAGATGAGCAGAAGCAGGTGGCGCGTCGCGAGGCTGATATCCTGTTGAAGGCATACATTGCCCGTAACTTGTTTGACGAAGAGGGCTTCTATCCGATTTACGCCCCGATGGACGAGATATTGCAGCGGGCAATAAAAGAGTTGAAAGGAATATAATAAGATTAAAGAAGGGAATGGAGATAATTCATGTCAATGGATAAAACAAAAAAGCCTCACTACTGAGGCTTTTTTTGTGGAGCATAACGGAATCGAACCGATGACCTCTTGCATGCCATGCAAGCGCTCTAGCCAACTGAGCTAATGCCCCTCAATTGCGGCTGCAAAAATACAACTTTTTTCAATCCACCAAACGGTTTTGCGAAAAATTTTCGTTTTTTTTTCAACAATCGTTGTTTTATGCTGTATTTTTGCGTCTTGAGAATACTATTAGACGTTTATAATAATAGGTGGAATGCCTCGCAAGGCGGTTTGGCACGCGATTATGAGCAAATGGAATGATAATAGTTTTGTTTTCTGTAGAAAAAGACTAATTTTGCGGTGTTATTTGTTGCAATAATGAACACGAAAAGAATCAATAAAGTGCTGGTTGCCAACCGTGGCGAGATTGCAGTGCGGATTATCAAAACGTTACGCAGGTTGCATATTGCCTCTGTGGCGGTTTTTGCCGATAATGATGCCAATGCTTTGCACCGTCGTATGGCCGATGAGGCTTATCCTCTTGGCGGAGGCATGCTGAAAGATACCTATCTTAATATCCAGAAAATCATCGACGCTGCTTTGGATGCAGGTGCCGATGCCATCCATCCCGGTTACGGCTTCCTTTCGGAGAATCCTGAGCTGGCCGAAGCGTGTGCGTCCAACAACCTGATTTTCATCGGTCCCGACGCGGAGGTGATTCGTTTGATGGGCAATAAGATTGCGGCCAGAAACATTGCCATAAAGGAAGGCATTCCTGTCACTTTTGGCCTCACGGGAAGCAAGGAGGAAATTCTGAAACAATCCTCAAAATTGCCCTATCCTGTGTTGATTAAGGCTGCGGCAGGCGGTGGTGGCAAAGGTATGCACATCGTCAGACGGAAAGAAGACTTGCAGGACGAACTGGAGCGTGCCTCGCGTGAGGCGGAGAAGTATTTCGCTGATGGAACCGTGTTTGTCGAGCAATACATTGAAAATCCGCGACATATAGAGGTGCAGGTCTTGGCCGACCATTTCGGCAATGTGATTCATCTGCATGAACGTGAATGCACCATCCAACGCCGCTACCAGAAAATCATCGAGGAGTCGCCGTCACCGACTTTGACGGAAGAAAAGCGTCAGCAACTTTGTGAAACCGCGGTCAAACTGTGCAAGGCCATCGGCTACCGCAACGCTGGGACGGTGGAGTTCTTAGTCGACAAGGACTTGAATTTCTATTTCTTGGAAATCAACACGCGCATTCAGGTGGAGCATCCGGTGACGGAAATACGTACGGGCATCGACATTGTGGAAGAACAGATTCGTATTGCAAGAGGGAAGGAGATGGGTTGGACGCAGGAGGCCATTCAGCCGCAAGGCCATGCCATCGAACTGCGTATCTATGCCGAGAATCCTGAAAATGGCTTCCTGCCCACGCCTGGCAAGGTGACGGCTTATCACGAGCCACAGATTCGCGGTTCTCGTGTCGACAGCAGCATCGATAGTCCTTGTTCAATTTCAGAGGCTTACGACCCGATGATTGCCAAACTGATTTGTCATGCCAAGAGCCGTCAAGCGGCGATTGAGACCGCCCAAAATGCACTCAAACAGTTCATCATCCAAGGTCTGACCACCAATAAGGCTTACCTTTGGGAGGTGATAAAAAACTCAGATTTTAATGAAAACAAGATAGATACAGGTTTTTGTGCTACCCATCAGGAAGGATTGTTAACAGCCTTGAAGGAAAGCCGATACAACCTGAATGTCAACGATATAGCGGTTTCGTTTCTGCTTTTTGATTGTTGCAAGAGACAGTTTGAGCATCATACAGAAAATGTTTGGGAGGAAATCGGTTATTGGCGCTACCACATGCAATTGATGGTGGATGTGGAAGGTAAGAAGATTCCTGTCAGCATTAGCGACGCCGAGGCGGGAAAAATTAAAGGTTCGGTAGGCGCGACTCCGTTCAAGGTGGAGTTTATCCATTATGATAACAATCAGTTGAAGATTATGCTGAACGGCCGCACAGAGACGGTGTATTGCTCGGTGAATGACGAGCAGAAGACCATCGTCAATTTCCATGGCCTCAATTTCACTTGTTTCCGCACCGACCATTTGAACGATACATTGGATTACGCCTGCAAGGAGACGGTGAACGACAAGTCGAGACTGGTGTCGCCGATGCCTGGCAAGGTGGTGAAAATCAATGTGAAAGAAGGTGATGAAGTGAATGAAGGCATGATCATGATGGTGGTGGAAGCCATGAAGATGGAGAACAATATTGTTGCCGCCGGAAAGGCCAAAGTGAAACGGATTTTTGTGGAAGAAGGCCAGATGGTGGATAATAAAATGCAGTTAATTGAATTAGTGTAAAAACAACATACTATGAATTTCGATCTCACCAAAGAACAGGAAGCCCTCCGCCAACGGGTGCGCGACTTCGCCGAACAGGAAGTGAAACCCGTCGCTCGCGAAAACGATGAAGACCAGCATTTCGATGTCGGTCTGACCCTCAAGATGGCTGAACTTGGTCTCTTGGGCATGACCGTCCCTAAAGAATATGGTGGTCAAGGGCTTGACAATCTGAGTTATATCATCGCTGTGGAGGAACTGGCCCGCGTGGATGGCTCCACCGCTGCCACCATCGCCGCCGACAACTCCTTGGGCATCGGTCCCATCAAGGATTATGGCACCGAGGAGCAGAAACGCAAATATCTGCCACAACTCTGTAAAGACCGTCTATGGGGCTTCGGCTTGACCGAGGAAGACGCTGGCAGCGACTCGCGCGGCACCAAGACCACCGCCCAATTTGACGGCAAGATGTGGCACCTCAACGGTTCCAAGATCTTCATCACCAACAGCGCTACTCCGATTAGTTTGGGTACTACCGTCCAAGCCGTCTCGGGTGAGAAGGATGGCAAACCGGAATTCACGGCCTTGTTGGTGGAAAACAAGCGCGAAGGCTACACACAGACCCCCATGCACGACAAGATGATGTGGCGCGCTTCCAACACGGGCGAGCTGATTTTCAATGATGTACGCCTTCCAGAAGACTGCATCCTCGGCAAACCTGGCGAAGGTTCCCACATTATGCTTGCCACCCTTGATTCAGGTCGTCTTTCGATTGCGGCCATGGGTCTGGGCTGCGCACAGGGTGCCTACGAGATGGCGTTGGCCTATTCAAAGAAGCGTGTGCAGTTTGGCAAGCCGGTGTGCAAGTTCCAGGCTGTCAGTTTTAAGTTGGCCGACATGGCCATGAAGATTGAAGCTGCGAGAAATCTGCTCTATCGTGCTTGTTGGCTGAAAGACCAGCACCGTCCCTTCGGTATGGAGGCGGCAATGTCAAAGCTGTATTGCTCCGAGGTGGCTGCCGAGGTCTGTGATAAAGCCGTTCAGGTGATGGGCGGTCACGGGTTGCTGAAGGAGTTCGATATGGAGCGTTTCTACCGCGATCAACGCATCCTGCAAATCGGCGAAGGCACCTCGGAAATACTCCGTCTGGTGATTTCAAGGGCCATCGGTTGTTGATAACGAATCATTAAATCATAAAACAAATGAAAGTAAAGTACTTAGCAATCATCGCAGTCGTGGCATTGGTGGTCACAGCCTGCAACAACAAAAAGCCTGAACCGGTGCAAGAGCCTGTTCAAGAAGAAACAACCCATCTGTCGGACAAGTATGCACAATACACTCTGACGACCGACATCAGCCATTTAAGTGAGAATGAGCGTGAGATGCTGCCGCTGCTCTTCGAAGCCGCCGACATCATGGACGGCCTCTTCTGGAGAGAGAACTACGGCGACAAGGACGAGCTGATGGCCAAGATTGGCAACAATGCCGACATCAAGAAGCTGGCCACCATCGCCTACGGTCCTTGGGACGGCCTCGACGGCAACAAATCCTTCGTGGAAGGCATCGGTGAGAAGCCTGCCGGAGCTCAGTTCTATCCTGCCGACATGACTGAAGAGGAATGGAACGCCTTCGACGACCCCAACAAGACCAGCCAATACACCATGATTGTCCGCGACGAGAATGGCGCCTTGAAGTGCGTGTGGTATCACGATTACTTTGAGCAACAGATCAAGAAAGCTGCCTCTCTGTTGGACGATGCCTCTGAACTGGCTGGTGACGAGGAGTTTGCAGAATACCTGCGTCTCCGCGCCAAAGCCCTCCGCACCGACGATTACCTTGAGAGCGACATGCAGTGGATGGATGTGCGCAACAACAACATTGACATGGTGATTGGCCCCATCGAGAACTACACTGACGCCCGTTATGGCATCAAGGCCTCGCACGAAGCCTTCATCCTCATCAAAGACCAGGAGTGGACGAAACAATTGGCCCGCTATGCAGCCTACGTACCTCAGTTGCAGAAGCAATTGCCCGTACCTGCCAAATACAAGAAAGAAGTACCTGGTTCCGATGTCGACTTAGCCGCTTACGATGTGGTTTACTACGCTGGCGACTGCAACGCCAATAGCAAGACCATCGCCATTAACCTGCCCAACGACGAACGTGTGCAGTTGCAGCGCGGTACCCGCAAGCTCCAACTCAAGAATGCCATGGCCGCCAAGTTCGAGAAGATTCTCGTTCCGATTTCGGAAGTGCTGATGACCCCCGAGTCGATGGAGCACATCAAGTTTGACGCCTTCTTCGCCAATGTGATGTTCCATGAGACCGCCCACGGCATGGGCATCAAGAACACCATCACGGGCAAGGGTACGGTACGTCAGGCACTCAGTAACCAGTACAATGCCCTTGAGGAAGCCAAAGCCGATGTGTTGGGCCTGTATTTGGTGACCAAACTCTCCGAGATGGGCGTGTACACCAATACCACGATGGAAGACAACTACACCACCTTCATGGCGGGTATCTTCCGCTCGGTGCGTTTCGGTGCTGCTAGTGCCCATGGCAAGGCCAATATGCTTACCTTCAACTACTTCCAGAATGAAGGCGCTTTCGTTCGCAATGAAGATGGCCGTTATGCCATCGACTTCGACAAGATGAAGGCGGCAGTGGAGAAGTTGGCAGGCGACATTCTTATGCACCAAGGTGATGGTGACTACGAAGCTACCAAGGCCTGGATGGGTGAGATGAGTGTCATCAAGCCGGAACTGCAAGCTGACCTCGATCGCGTGAACAACGCCGGCATTCCCACTGACATTTATTTTGAAATGGGACCTCAGGTGTTGCTGAAGTGATGGCTTCTCCCTGGGAGGGCATCAATCAATTTCTGAGTATAAGCGTTAAGCGGATGTTCGAAGAGGGCATCCGCTTCGTTTGTCTCTACGGGCTTGCCGTTGTACATCACCAACACACGGTCGCTCATGAAACGCACTACACTGAGGTCGTGGGAGATGAAGATATAAGTGAGATGACGCTCTTCCTTCAAGCGGTTGAGCAAGTTTAAGACTTGAGCCTGCACCGATACATCCAAAGCCGAAACTGACTCGTCGCAGATGACCAAGCGCGGGTTGACCGCCAAGGCACGGGCGATGCAGATGCGCTGACGCTGTCCACCCGAAAACTCATGTGGATAACGGTCATAATGTTCGGCTTGCAAACCTACCTGTTCCAACAAGTCACAAACAGCGTCACGCAGTTTGCCGGAGTTTTTCTCAATACCATGTACCCGCATGGGTTCGGCGATGGCTTCGCCGATGGTG
>JAEEGL014144252.1_pt1 | contig 11988 bp, 3 predicted proteins | sample 9134231 | NCBI WGS metagenome assembly JAEEGL01 (sample SAMN16246548, study PRJNA631951) | gut metagenome | biome: gut microbiome; feature: rumen; material: fiber-attached | host: Bos | place: Iran: Karaj | collected 2018-10
CAGAAGCCGCCTCATATTCATACTCGCTACGCAGTTCGTCGTCTTTTTCACCCAGCGCTCGACTCATAATACCGTCTAACGTCGCGCGATGAACGACGAATCGGCGGTAATATCCATTTTCATCGATAGAACGATCGTCCCACGTTCCGAAGCTATAATTCAGACGGCGATTAACGGGATGATCAAAATCGTAGGCGCGCGGATCTACCGACAACTCTTTCAGATTACGGGGATCGAACGAAGCGTCTTGTAGTATATCCGGGTCTGTGTCGCGTAGAATACCAAGAGCAATTTGCACAACGTTCCTATACTTTCCAAACGCGGCGCCAACTCCCTCATAATAGAGCGGCAAGGGCGCAATCCATTCGTGGGCGTTTGGATCGTGCCTTTCTCCGCCTTCAAGGATTGGTATCGGACGATATCCTAAGAAGTCGTTCAACTGCCTGACAATCTTAACGACAGTATCTTCTGTAGCGTTAATAGGCGAGTTTGCGACGACAACACGGCAAGCCCGCGCCATAAAGAGCGAATTGAACAGATAGCTATTCTCCTGAGAGAAGAGAGTGTCTTGATGAAAAAGACGATATTCGACAAGCGTATTTTCTAAGACGCGCAATGCGTTTTTGGCTTGGGTCGCGTTGGAAAAAGCTCCTCCGGTTTGTTCCAGACGCGATAATTCTGATTTAAGAACAGAGATTGAATCTGACCATAACGCTTCGCTGCCTTTTATTGACAACGCTTCGAAAAGAGAATTCCAAGCTTTTGCAAATTGCGCGTCAAAAGAACCGGATGAAAAATTCAAGTACCCTAAAATATTGCTAACGAGCAATTGTTCATTTTCATTCAATTCAAACTGTTCCATGGAAAAACCAATGCGAATATCGACTTTGAGGAGGGAGGATGAAAGGGATAGGATATTAACACTACGTTACAAATCAAACCATGTCGAAGTCAGCGACGCGCGGTTTCAAGCGAACAATCGCTCACGTTAATGGTAAACGGGTTTTCGTTTTCATCTAGGGGGACTGCATAACGTATAACTCCCTGTTGCAAGTCGATTTCTTGTTTCACAAGTTAGCTTTTTTAAGAATCTTTCCTCCAGGAGTTGTTATGCGGCTACGATTTATTTGCCGATATGGCGAGAGGTGAAACAAAGCGTTCTTGCCTCTATTAGTTTTCTTACGCTTCTTATAGTTTTACTGTTGATTTCCGGTAAATATGAACTATAATTTCTCTTTGCGATTAATCGCGAGCAGGTTTAGAAGTTGATCTCGACGACCGGCTTTTGCCGTGGGACGGTCGGCAGAAATTGACCAGGGGTTTGGCAAGTTACAAGTTTTCCAGTTTTGGGCTTAATGTATGTCTGATATTGTTGTGCGCGGAGCTCGAGAACACAATTTAGACGACGTGTATTTGAGATTGCCCCGCAATAAATTCATATGCTTTACCGGCGTAAGTGGAAGCGGGAAGAGCTCTCTGGCCTTCGATACCTTATATGCGGAGGGACAACGGCGTTATATTGAAAGTTTATCAAGTTATGCGCGGCAATTTCTGGGTCAGCTTCCCAGACCGACGGTTGATCAAGTTTTAGGATTGAGCCCCGCTATTTCAATTTCTCAAAAGACCGCCGGTCAGAACGTTCGTTCGACTGTCGGCACAATCACGGAAATTTCTGACTTTTTAAGAGTCCTGTTTGCACGCGTCGCCGTTGGATATTGTCCTAAATGCGGACGAAAGATTGAAGCGCAAACGAGATCGCAAATATTGGAGCGTCTCCGAATTATTCCGGAAGGCGAGACGTTTCAGATAATAGCTCCGTTAGTTCGCAATCAGAAAGGGCGTTGCGTAGAGCTGTTTAACAACCTACGTAAAAAAGGATTTAGAAAGGTTCGCGTTGACGGTCGCTTCTTTTCTGTCGACGACGAATTCAATCTTGATCGCCAATCTCGCCATTCGGTCGACGTTGTGGTAGATCGAATAAAGCAATCTGAGTCGACGTATCGTCGATTGACAGAATCTGTCGATCTCGCCCTGAAACTAGGGAAGGGGCAGTTGATTGTTTTGTGCGAATCAAATGGTTCTGACGCTTCGCAAGTCGGGACAGACGAGTTGTTGAGTAGAGTGAGACTCTTTGACGAACGTTTGGAGTCGGAGCAAGGAGATGAAACAACCTTCGATTTTGATCGCGTTTTAGATAATTTCGAAGCGACGTCGGAAGAGAACCTGCGTAAGGTCGGCGATAAAACAACTGCTCGCCGAGTCGAGCGTAAGCGTGGAGATTCCCGGAAAATCAACGTTCACGAGGATCACGTTGAGACGTCGTCAGAAGGCGGAGACGGTTCTGAGAATTTACATATTTCTTTGAACGGCAAGGAATTATATTTTAGTGAAGATTACGCTTGCTCTCACTGCGGTTTGAATTTCGAACGTCCTAATCCGCAGATGTTTAGTTTCAACAACGCCCAGGGAATGTGTCGGCATTGTCAAGGATTGGGCGTTATTCATACGTTTGATCCGGACTTGCTGATTCCCGATCCCTCTAAATCTTTTCAACAAGGGTGCGTTGTTCCTGTCGGGAAGTGGCAAGATTTAGGACGATGGAAGCAACACATTTATCAAGGCGTTATTGACGCTCTTGAAAAACAATACTCGTTGAAAAAAGGCTATGTGCTCGAAACGCCTTGGAATAAACTTGACGAAAGAGTTAAACAAGGGTTGTTGTGGGGAACTGGCGACCTGAAAATTACCTATTTGTGGCGCGACGGTGAGAACGGTCATAAGTGGGGCGGATTATTTGAGGGGATTATCCCCAAAATGTTAAAGCAGTATCACGAGACAAACAATAGAATGCAACTTTCGGCGATGGAAAGCTACATGAATATTGTTCCTTGCGGGTACTGCCATGGAACCCGACTAAACGAGCAAGCGAGTTCATTTCGCATAGAAACAAAATCTAAAGCGAAAATTTTTGCCAAGAAGAAATCGTATTCGTTACCCGAACTATGCGATTTGCCAATTTCCGACTTGTGTGAGTTTTTTAGCGAGTTGAACTTGACCGATTCAGAGGCAATCATTGCGCATGATCTTCTGAAAGAAATTCGCGTTCGACTTGGTTTCTTATTGAACGTCGGTCTCAACTACCTGTCGCTAGGTCGTCCTGCCCCTACGCTTTCCGGCGGAGAAATGCAACGTATCCGTTTAGCCGGACAAATTGGCGGCGGTCTTGTCGGCGTTATGTATGTTCTGGACGAACCTTCTATCGGATTGCATCCTCGAGATAACGAGAGACTGATAGAAACGTTACTCAAGCTCAGAGATTTGGGAAATTCGGTCCTGGTCGTTGAACATGACGAAGACACGATGTTTGCCGCCGACTATCTTGTTGATTTTGGTCCTGGACCGGGAAGTCACGGAGGGCGTGTTGTCGCGTTTGGAACGGTTTCAGACGTTTTGACAAAACAGCGTGAAAACAGTTTGACGGCTAAGTACCTCGTAGGAGAGGAAACGATTGAGACGCCCGTTGAGCGTAAGAATCCTGACGGACGCTGGTTAGTCGTTCGCGGCGTAACGCATCATAATTTGAAGAATATCGACGTCAAGATTCCATTAGGCGGCGTCGTATGTATTACCGGCGTGAGCGGAAGCGGAAAGAGTTCGTTTGTTAACGACGTGCTAAAAGAGGTTTTAGCGCGAGATTTGAATAGAGCGAACGGGAATCCAGGCGCATATGAGTCTATTGAAGGCGTCGAATATCTGAACAAGCTGATTTCTATTGATCAGGCTCCAATTGGGCGTACTCCGCGTTCGAACCCCGCAACTTACATTAAACTCTTTGACGAAATACGAAAGCTTTTTGCCGATACCCCTGAAGCGCGCGCCAAAGGTTTTACGCCCGGTCGATTTAGTTTTAACGTTCAGGGCGGGCGTTGCGAAGCGTGCGAAGGAAACGGTTCGACTCGTCTGGAGATGGATTTTCTCGCGGACGTTTGGGCGACATGTTCCGTCTGCGGCGGTCGTCGATTTAATCAAGAAACGACGGCGATCAAGTATAAGGGGTTGTCCATCGATCAGGTGTTGGCGCTCGACGTGGAAACTGCGTTAAAGCATTTTGAAAACATTCCCAAAATACGTGAGAAGTTGCAAACGCTATACAACGTAGGACTTGGGTATATGAAGTTAGGACAGCCGTCTCCAACGTTGTCAGGAGGAGAAGCGCAACGCGTAAAATTAGCAAAAGAGCTTGTCAAGAAAAGCTCCGGCAAGACGATGTATCTTCTCGACGAACCGACGACTGGACTGCATTTTGCCGATATTCGCTTACTTCTAAAAGTTTTGCGAAGTTTTGCCGACGCCGGCAACACCGTTTTAATCGTAGAGCACAATTTAGACGTAATAAAAACGGCGGATTGGATAATTGATCTGGGGCCGGAAGGGGGCGACGCAGGCGGATGGATTGTCGCCGAAGGCCCTCCCGAGGCAATTGTTGAGAATCCTAACTCCTATACGGGAAAGGCGTTGAAGGGTTTTTTGAATAAAGATCGCAAGGCCATGGTTAAAAAGGCGTTGCAAAGGGACGCTCACAGAGACGTAGGATTGACCGAATCCGACGTTGAAGGGCCGATTGTTATTCGTGGGGCTTGCGAACACAATTTACAGAATGTTTCCGTCGAGATTCCTCGAAATAAAACGACCGTATGTTGCGGACCTAGCGGCAGCGGCAAGTCTTCGCTTGCGATCGACGTCGCGTATGCTGAAGGGCGCAGGAGATATGTCGAGAGTTTGTCGAGTTATGCGCGTCAGTTTTTAGGGCAGATTCAAAAGCCAAAAGTTGAAAAAACAATTGGCATTTCCCCTTCTATCGCCATTGAACAGAAAACCACGAGTCGATCTCCGCGATCTACCGTTGGAACAGTGACGGAAATTCACGACTATCTCAGGATTGTCTTTGCTCGGTTGGGCGTTTCTTACTGTCCTAATTGCGATTGTCCGATCGGAACCCAATCAACAGACGAAATTGTAGCGCGGATTATGTTGCAAGACGTCGACGCGCGAGCTATGTTGACGGCGCCTTTGCGTTTGGAGCCAGGGGAGGATTACGAGAAGCTTTGGCAACGATTACGCGTTCAGGGTTTTTCTCGCATTCGAGTCAACAATCAGACATACTCTCTCGATTCCCCACCCGAGTTGAGTCGTAAATCAGTCGCCGACGTCGAGGTCGTTGTCGATCGTTTGCGGTTGAGGATAAATCCAGACGCAAATCTGGAAAGGAACAGACGAGGTCGTGTCGCGGACAGCGTTGAGACTGCTCTTGAATGGGGAAAGGGCGTCGTTCGTTTGGTCATTATTGATGAAAAAAGGCCTGAACGCGACTGGGTTTCACAGACAATGAGTCAAAAACTATCCTGTGAAAAATGCGGTCGCGCTTTTGAGGTTTTGACTCCGAGACATTTTTCGTTTAATAGTCCCTTGGGATGGTGTCCGCATTGCAGCGGACTTGGAGTTCATGCCGGCGCGAATCCGTCCAGCTTTATTCGAGATCCTAAACTTACTCTCGCGGAAGGCGCTATCAGTATATGGTCCGATCTTGAGGCTCCAACGACGGTTGCGATGATGCGGGCTTTTGCTCGTGAAACGGGGACTCCGCTTGACGTTTCGTTTGACCGTTTAGATTCCAGATTCAGGCGCGTTATATTTAATGGAACTGGCGAACGTTGGATTAGCGTTCTTGAGTGCGATTTAGAAGCGGCGCGAAACGCTAAGAGTGCGGACGAACGTGCTAGGGGAGCTTGCGAGGGTGTGACACTTGGAACTAGTCAGACTGTTTTTCAGTTCCAGTTTAAAGGCGTTTACCCTGCGACTGAAGAGGCCGGTAAGGCAGCGCCTTACTATCGAAGTCGACTTGAGTACCAGGTTGAGGAACAAGAGTGTTCCATGTGTTTGGGAAGTCGGCTTCGCGACGACGTCGCCGCTGTTAGATTTCACAATTTGACCTTAGATCAAATTTGTCGCACTCCTCTAGGCGAGTTGGCCTGCTTTTTTGAGCGTTTAGAATTGTCTCCGATAGAGAAAGAGATTGCTGGCGACCTTATAGACGAGATTATTGCCCGACTAAGGTTTCTTCTGGACGTCGGCTTAGACTACTTGACCCTTTCTCGTCCGGCTCCTTCGTTATCAGGCGGCGAAGCTCAACGAATTCGATTAGCCGCGCAAATTGGAAGCGGCTTGGTCGGGGTGTTATATGTTTTGGACGAACCGACTATTGGACTTCATAATCGGGACAATAAGCGTCTTATAGCGGCGATAAGAAAATTGCGCGATCTAGGAAACACGCTTCTGATCGTCGAGCACGATCAGGACGTCATTGAAAGCGCGGATAATATCATTGATTTCGGTCCGCAAGCGGGTTCCTTGGGCGGTTTAGTAGTTGCGTCAGGCACGCCTGAACAAGTAAAACGAAATGAGAATTCGGTTACGGGGCCCTATATTTCAGGGAAAAAATCGATACCTATTCCTATAAACCGGAGAATAATCGTTTGACGACGTGCTAATTGGCAGGTTTCATGCGAGGCGTTCGTACGACGAATTGGGTTTTATGGGAATAATCGGAAGACCTCGACAAGAGAACAGAATTATCGACATCTGCAAGGATTAAAAATGAAAAAGCGCGTTAAGAAATCATCTGCAAAGTCTGAGAGTTTGCTGGACGCCGCTATTTCAAGAGAAACAGATGAAAAAGCAGACGCGAAAGTTAAACGCGTTACAAGGAAAGCGTCGTCTAAAAAAGCGCTTTCCGATAAAAAGAATCTTGATGCTCCTACTGATAAAGCGTCAGAGCTTGAGAACGGGTCTGACGACTGCGCTCTGATTTCGCGTCCCAAAAGAGGAAAGCCTGTAAAAAAGGCAAGCGATAACCCTAACGCTATTCCGGCCGATTCTGAAAAATCAAGCGGACGCAGTTCAAAGAAAAAGCGTCCCAAATCTGAGGCAAACGTCAAGAGAAAGGCTTCTTCGTCAAAAAAAGTTCTGGATGTTAAAGGTTTTGAAGTAAGCGATTCGTTTCCCGACGAACGGAATTCAAAACGAACGCAGAAAAAAGCGGTAAAACATACGACCATTGGGAAAAAAGCTTCGGCTTCAAAGAAACGAACGATTAGAAAAAAAGAGAGTCCTACGCTCTTTGATATAGAGTCTGACGCTACATTTGACATTAATAACGACAATTTGTCGACAACTAGCGATTTAACTTCTCAGATCGTTGATGAATTAGAAACGATAAAATCCAAAATGGAGCTTATCGAAGTTTCAGACGCAGAGAAGAAAAGACGAAATAGAAATCAGGCTGAAAAATCTATCGCTCAAAAAGAGGACTTCGGTTACGTCGGAGAGTTGCCGTTTTGGAAACCCGGCTGGTTGGTAGTGCAGGGCGCACGAGAACATAATCTGAAATCAATTGACGTTCCTTTTCCGCTTTCTGCTTTTACCGTTGTGACTGGAGTCAGCGGCAGCGGTAAGAGTTCTTTGGTTGAAGACGTTTTACATCGGTACCTGGCGCGAACGCTGAATCGTTCTCAATTACCTTGCGGAGCTTGCGACGCCGTCGTTGGATTGGAGCGCATTAACAAGGTTGTGAAAGTCGATCAGGCGCCAATTGGTCAAACTCCAACGTCAAACGCCGCGACGTTTACCGGCGTGTTCGATCTTATTCGTCAGCTATTTGCCCAACTTCCCGAGGCCAAATTACGCAGATATTCTCCTCGACATTTTAGTTTCAACGTGCCAGGCGGGCGCTGTGAGAAGTGCGAGGGGTCCGGGATGCTGAAAGTTGAAATGCATTTTTTGGCCGACGTCTTTATTACGTGCGACGCTTGCGGAGGGAAACGTTACGATTCAGATACTTTGCAAGTTAAGTATCACGGAAAATCTATTTCGGACGTTTTAGAAACGACTTGCGGCGAAGCTTTGAAGTTTTTTGCTTCTATTCCTCCTATTGCGCGTATTCTTCAAACGCTTTGCGACGTTGGACTTGACTATCTTCCTTTAGGACAGCCGGCGACAACTCTCTCCGGCGGAGAGTCGCAACGCATTAAGTTGGCGGCGGAATTGTCTCAAAGAGATTCCGGTCGAATTTTTTATATTCTTGACGAACCGACGACAGGACTGCATTTTGAAGACGTTCGAAAATTGCTAAACGTCCTGCATCGACTCGTTGATTTGGGCAATACGGTAGTCGTCGTCGAGCATAATTTAGACGTCGTTAAAAACGCCGACTGGGTAATCGAAATTGGTCCAGAAGCCGGACTTGAAGGGGGACGTTTAGTCTTTGCCGGAACTCCGGAACAATTGATCGAATATGCGGTACGTTGGCATACTTCGTCAAAGGAACAAAAATCGCTTCTTCGAACTTATACGGGCGAAGCGTTGATTCCCGTGTTTAGCAGGGGCGTTTTCGAAGAGCGTCCAATTCAATCTTCAAGAACTGTCCAACGACAAGACGTCGACGTCGACAAAGCAGTTGAATTGATCGAAGATTCCAGTCAGGATATTTCCGATCAACCGTGGGAAATAGACGGAAAACGTTGGCACACGGAGTTTCGAACGACGCGAAGCGGGGTTCCATGCAAATGGGAGGGGCGCGTTTTAAACGCAATTGTTGAAAAGCTTGAAGAGAAAACATTATTTGCCGAGACTGACTGGCAAAATAAAACAAGCGTTGAGATAAGGTTAGAAGATAAACCCAACGTTTGGTTTTTGAGGGCGATTACCAACGAGGAATGGCTTCTTCGCCTGAAGTTTCGCACAGCCAAGAATACGTTTGACAAGGGAGCGCTTGCGCGCAAACTGGCGTTAAAACCGCTTAAAGACGTTGAAGAGATTCCTTTGTACGGGACGTTGCCAAGGGTAAAAGTCGATGTTGTAGGCGCTTGGCAGGAAATTGAAATTAAGGTTTTTTCCTTTTCAGAGATAGATAGACAAGAATTTTGGGATTTCCTCGAACTTGCCTATGAGCGATTTGCAAAACTTGTAGAACGTCCAAAGGACCTTGACGTCGATTTAACGCCCTGGAAAACTCAAGGACGATCATGGCATACGTCGACTTCCGGTTTTTACGGCGCGGGGAAACCGCGTTGGCCAATTGATCTCCTTGAGAAGACGATAGACGTTGTCGAAGGAATCGACAAAAATATGGAGTTTATTTGGATTAATAAAATTGCGGTTCCCTTTCTGATTAAAGGTAAATCTGTGCCGCTAGGAAAGATATATACCAAAAATAGTGATTTTTTGTCGATCCAAATCAATTATCCCAGCGGGGAGATAACTCTTAATCAAGTCGCGGGTATTGGCTACCAACCTGAACTTGAACACAACGAATTAGGTTTTGACTCTCTTTATCTGCGATTTAGAACTCTTGACGAGTTAGACGTGAAAACGTTGCGCACTCTGTTAAAGCAAGCGTACGCGAAATACAAGAGATTAAAAAACGAAGAATGACATACGTTGAAAACAAAAAACCTCGTCATACGGACGAGGTTAAAAGTCGGGGCAACTGGATTCGAACCAGCGACCTTTTGACCCCCAGTCAAACGCGCTAAACCAGACTGCGCCATGCCCCGAAAACTTCCCTCAAATTGCCGGACAGGCAAAAAGAAAAGAAGCAAATCATGTTCAAAAGTCGGGGCAACTGGATTCGAACCAGCGACCTTTTGACCCCCAGTCAAACGCGCTAAACCAGACTGCGCCATGCCCCGAATGGTTTCGTTATTCTAATACTTATTCGAATTCTGGCAAGACCATTTTTATATTTCTTTCTAACTTTTACGCTTCCTCAATAGCCTTATGTCGCATTATTGAGACGACTCCCCCTAGTTCTCTATGAGTGAGAATCGTTTAAAATGGAGGACGGTTTGACTGCTCGGCTGTGTGATAACAAGAGGATGGCGTCATGTTTTCAAAAGACCAATATTCCTTGATAGATTTTGGGAATGGAAGGCGGTTGGAACGCTTTGGCCCTTTGGTTTTGGATCGACCTTGTCCTGGCGCCAACGGCTTTCAAATTAAAAACCAACAAGCATGGCAAAAAGCGGACGCAAGATTTGAAGATCGTCGAGGAGTCAATCGTTCCGAAGTTTCTAAAAACGTTTCGAACGCCCTTGGTTTTAGGGGAATATGGCGACCGTTGACCGACCGGGGGGAGTTGTATTTTGGCGTCGAACAAAAACGAGAGCGATCTCAAGATCAGGACGTCGACAAAGTCTCCGGTCGACCGTGGACGATTTCCTATAATAATAAGTTTGTCTTAGAACTCAAAGGATCCCCTTTTGGACACGTCGGGGTTTTTCCAGAACAGGCTGAAAATTGGGATCGCATTTTTGATTTATGCCATAATGGTTGCGAGAGGCTCCAACGTCCGCTTCGTATTTTAAATTTGTTTGGCTATACTGGCGGAAGCGCCTTGGCCGCAATGGCGGCAGGGGCCGAAACAACTCATCTTGACGCGGCGCGAAACGTCGTCGCGCAGGCGAAAAGAAACGCCGCTCTCTCTTTTCAAAGCGGAGAGAAAGACTTAGTTTTAGCCCCTGTTCGTTGGATTGTCGACGACGCGGTAAAATTTGTCAAACGCGAAATTAAGAGGGAGCGTTTTTACGACGGCGTTATTCTTGATCCTCCAAGTTATGGTCATGGCGCGCGCGGGGAAGTGTGGAGATTGTCGCGTGATCTTAAGCCGCTTTTAGACAAAATTATGAAGTTATTGTCGGGAGAATTCTGTTTTGTGGCGCTTTCCGGACATACGCCGGGATATGAAGCTCCGGTGTTGGAACGAATGCTTAGGATTGCTTTTCAAGAGAACTTTGCTTCGACAAAAGATATTAAGTACCATACGAAGACGCTCGGGATCCAGTCGCAGAACGGTTCGACTCTTTATTCTGGAGACATATCCTTTGCGTATGGAGAAGTAAAAAGAGACTGATTGACAATTAGCGTATTGCCTATTTTGAGATCGAATCTGGCGTTACCAGAATTTTAGTCTATTGAACGCCTTGTTGAAAACGCCCTTTTCTTCTTGTTTATTTTCTTCTTCTTTTTCCGGTAATAGAGAAGCGTTGACCGGACGTTTGGGACGCGCCGCGAGAAGATCTGAATCTTCAGGGATTTGTTCCGAAAGCAATTTCGACCAATAACCGTCCAACATAAACAAGACGTCTAACGTTCTGTCCTGGGAAACGCGAAACTCCGCATTGTTGATTATTTTCATTAACTCGTTTTGTTCCGCGTCGGTGAACGCCAGTTTGTATAGTCGAATCTGATCAAGCCAAACAGAGCCTGAGCCGCAGAGTTCAAATCGAAGCGACAGATCTTCGAGACCGTCGAGCGGAAGACGATCGAACAGAACTACGTCGCGCAACCAAACGATACCGTTCTCAGCGTCTTCTTGATTGAGATTTTGAGAGCGTTTCAACACTGCGGAACCTACCGATACGCGTCTGCTAAAAGGTTTGCCGTTGTATCGACCGACAAGGCAAACGTTCAACGGCAGTTCCGAAACTCCGACGGGAATTCCAAAACTAATTTGAGCGCAAAGTCTCCCCGTTGAAGGGGCGGTAAAAGGTTGGCAAATAATCCCGCCAACGTTTCCTTTGGAGGCGATACGTAAACTATGTTGGCCGTTGTTTGCCGTTGCATCATCCAGCGTCACTTCGACGTTGCTGGGGCCAAACGCACGCCATCCGGGAATGGATGATTGATCGACGTTAGCTTCGGGCGCAGAGTTTTCAGAGGTAACGCTGGATTCGTTTATTCTCTTAAAGGGAAACGGATTGAATTTTGGCGGTTCCAGGCCGAAGAGATTTGGACGATCAGTCCTCTTTTCGTTGGAATTGGCGCTTCCCGCTAATCTATCGGGTTCTTCGTTTTCAACAACAATAGACCCGTTCCGAGGCGTTTCTTCAAAATCGCTGTTCCGCAATTCGATGGACACGCCCGTACGAGCGA
>JAEEGL014152109.1_pt1 | contig 11988 bp, 8 predicted proteins | sample 9134231 | NCBI WGS metagenome assembly JAEEGL01 (sample SAMN16246548, study PRJNA631951) | gut metagenome | biome: gut microbiome; feature: rumen; material: fiber-attached | host: Bos | place: Iran: Karaj | collected 2018-10
GAGTTTCTGCCGAATCTTTCCGTGTTCGGACAGTGGTCCTTCACCGGGAACAAGGTGATGAACCCGCCGTCGCACAACTTCGACTGGGGCTTCCAGGGGACGTGGGACCTCTTCAACGGGTTCAGGTCGGTGGCGGACGTCCGTGCGGCGAAGACGGAGCGTCGGCAGGCCGAGCTCGCGCGCGAAAACACCTTCCTTTCGGTGATGGCGGGCGTGGTGTCGGCCCGCGCGGCGGTGGAGGATGCCGCCGCGGGCGCGGCGGTGGCCCGGCGCGCGTGGAAGGTGGCGGCCGGGAAGGCCGAGGACCTGATGGCGCGCGCCGATGAGGGCCTGGAGCCCGTCTCCGACGCCCTCGACGCCGAAGCCGCCCGCGACGCGGCCGAGGCCGAGATGCTCCGCGCCGCCTATACCGAGCGCGTCGCCCGCGCGAACCTCGATTTCGCGGTGGGGGAAGGAAACATTGAAAGGGATGAAACCCGCTTCGCGGACATTGAAAAGAAAGAGGAATGAAGCATGGCGATGATGTTTGACAAAGAGTGCTATGCCATCCGGGGCGCAATCTTCGAGGTCTATTCAATTCTGGGCGCCGGGTTCGCGGAGGACGTGTATCAAGAAGCGTTGGAGGCGGAATTGGGTGATCGCTCCATCCCATTTGTCGCCCATCCCAGACTCCAAATCCGTTATAAGGAAAGGCTTCTTGAAAAAGTTTACGTCCCTGATGTGGTCTGTTTCGACAAGATTATCTTGGAACTGAAGGCGGTCAAAGAATTGCTACCCGAGCACGACGCTCAACTCATCAACTATCTCAAAGCAACTTCGTTGCAACTCGGAATGCTCATCAATTTCGGAGCCTATCCTCAAGTCGACATCCGAACACGGACGCGGCGGAGCGACTATATTCGAAAATCATGAACATGGAACAATATAAGACATTGAAAACAATGAAAGCGGCGATGCCGACATTGAAATCCTCTCCCCCTTCAATGTCCGCGTAGCGGTTTTCATTCCTTTCAATGTAGACAAGATGAAGCGACTTCTTTGAACATCATGACCATTGACCAACATACAACATTGAAAAACGTGAAAGCGGCTGCGCCGTCATTGAAGCCCTCTCTGCTTTTCAATGTCCGCCCAGCGGTTTTCATTCCTTTCAATGTAGACAAGACGGAACGACCTCATTCAACATCATGACCTTTGACCAACATGCAACATTGAAAAACGTGAAAGCGGCGGTGCTGTCATTGAAAACCCCTCTTCTTTTCAATGCCCGCGTAGCGGTTTTCATTTCTTTCAATGTAGGAGATCGAACATGAAACATTCCATTCCCCTTTTCTCTTGCGCCCTTTTGATGTTTCTCGCCGGTTGCTCCGGGCGGGATGCCGCGAAAGTGGCGACGCTGGCCGAGGAACCGCTGCCGGTCGTGACCGAGGCGGCGGCGAACGGCGTTTTCGAGCGGTCGGCGACGGTGCAGGGCTCGCTCGAAGCGGTCGATTCGGCCATCGTCTCCGCGCGAGTGCCGGGGCCTCTGCTCCGGGTATGCGTCGACCTCGGCGACCCGGTGAAGGCCGGCGAGACGGTTCTCTTCGAGGTCGATCCCGACACCGTCTCCAACCAGGTCGTCATCGCGCGGGAGGCCGCCGCCACGGCGCGCGCCCATGTCGCGGTCGCCGAGGCGAACGTCCGCAAGGCGAAGTCCGTCGCGGACAAGGCCATCCGTGACGACGAACGCTTCGACCGCCTGCACGAGGAAGAGCGCGTCTCCGACAACGAATGGGAGCGGGTGCGGACGCAGCGCGAGGCGTCGGAGGCGGACGTGGCGGTCGCCGAGGCATCGCTCCAGCTCGCCCGCCAGCAGGTCTCGCAGGCCGAGGCGCAGCTCGCCATCGCCGAGCGCCAGCTCGCCGATGCGACGGTTCTGGCGCCGTGCGACGGCATTGTGGCCGCCCGCCTCCGCGAGCCCGGAGAGATGGTCGGCGCAGGGGTCCCGGTCGTGAAAGTGACGGGCACGGACCAGCTGAAGGCGCTCGCATTCCTGCCTGCGCGGCACTACGCGGAGGTCGTCCCCGGCGTGACGGAACTTACGGTCCGCGTGGGCGACGCGGAGCCCGTCGCCGCGCAGGTGGCGGCCAAGTCGCCCGCGATCGATCCGCGCCTCCGTGTGTTCGAAATCAAGGCGCTGCTGCCCGGCTCCGAAAGCGCCACGCCCGGCGCGATGGCCGATTTCCGCATCGTCTTCGAGCGGCGCGAGGGCCTGTCCGTTCCGCAGGAGGCGGTGCTGACCCGCGCCGCCGGAACGGTCGTCTTCGTCGCGGGCGAGGATGGCACGGCGAAGGAGATGCCCGTCGAGGTCGGCCTCCGCGACGGCGGCCGCGCGGAAATCCTCTCCGGCCTCGCCCCCGGCGACCCTGTGATCGTCCAGGGCCAGACCCAGCTCTACGACGGGCGGCAGATTGTCATTGCAAACCTTGAAAACCCTGCGGGGCATTGAAAGAGGAGAGATGGGTGACATGACAACCGGTTTTTCCATGTCCGCGGAGCGGGTTTCACGACTTTCAATGTTTTGCACAGAACGGGAGTTCCCATGTTCCTGAGCACCGCCGCCACCAAACGTCCCGTCGCCACGAGCGCGCTCCTGATCGCGCTCGTCCTGCTTGGCCTCAACTCCTGGCGCAAGCTTTCGCTCGAAAACCTGCCCGCCGTCGACGTCCCCTACGTCACCGTCACCACCATCTGGCCCGGCGCGGCGCCGGAGGACATCGAGAAGGACGTCGCTCGCCGCATCGAGGACGCCGTCTCGGGCGTCGAGGGCCTCAAGCACACCTATTCGACCTGCATCGAAAACGCCGGCAACATCATCGCGGAGTTCCTCATGGGGACGGACGTCGATGTTGCCGCGCAGGACATGCGCGAAAAGATCGACGCCATCGTCGGCGACCTGCCCGCCGGCTGCCAGCGCCCCGTCATCGCCAAGCTCGACCTCAACGCGGCGGCCATCGTCACCGTGTTCCTCTCCGGCGACCTCCCCCCGGACGACCTCTGGTGGCTCGCCGACAACTCGATCCGCGAGCGTTTCGCCTCCGTGAAAGGCGTCGCCGACGTCAAGATCATCGGCGGCGAAGAGCGCGAGGTGTGGGTGGAGCTGGACCGCGACGCCCTCGCCGCCGCCGGGCTCACCGCCGCCGAAGTCGCCCAGACCGTCGGCCACGGCATCCTCTCCGTCCCTGGCGGCCGCATCCGCGAAAGCGGCACCGAGCTGGCGGTCCGCTTCGACGCCGAATATCGCTCCGTGGAGGACATCGGCGCGCTCCAGGTCGCCGGCGCGGACGGGGCACGTCGCTATCTGCGCGACCTCGGCACGGTCCGCCTCGCCACCGAGGAGCCCCGCGAGCGCGCGTTCCTCGACGGCAAGCCCGGCGTCGCGGTCAAGGTCGTGAAGAAGTCCGACGGCAACACCGTCGAAACCGTCCGCCTGCTCAAGGAGCGCTTCGCCGGAATCCAGAAGGAGCTCCCCCCCGGCGTCACGATGCGCTGGCTGCAGGACGACGCCGAAATCGTCCAGGCCAACGTGGACAACACCCTTTCCGACATCGGCTCGTCGGTGCTGCTCTGCGCCGTCATCCTCTTCGCGTTCCTCGTGAACCTGCGCTCGACCTTCGTCGTCGCCATCACGATGCCGGTCACGATCGTGATCTCGCTCTTCTTCATGCAGCTCTGCGGCCTCACGCTCAACCTCTCCACCCTTCTGGCCATCGGCCTATCCGCCGGGATCCTGGTCTCCAACTCCATCGTAGTGCTGGAGAGCATTGTGCGGCGGTTCTCCTCCACGGCCGGCGAGGACCGCTGGACCGCCGCCCGCGAGGGGGCCGCCGCCCAGACCGTGGCGATTCTCGCCTCCGCCGGCACCAACGTCGTCGTGATGCTGCCGATCGCGATGCTGTCCTCGGTCGTCGGCAAGTTCTTCGTCCCGTTCGCCACCACCACGCTCATCGTCAACCTCGCCTCGATCTTCGTCTCCTTCACTCTCACGCCGATGCTCTGCGCGCTCGTGATGAGGCCGGAGTCGGAGCAGACCGGCCGCCTGGCGCGCTGGGGCCGCGCATGGGACGCCACCCTCGTCCGCTGGGGCGTGGCCTACGGGGCCTGGCTCCGCCGTGCCGCCTCCCGCCGCGGCGCGCGCATCCTCGGCGTGATCGTATTCGCCGCGATGCTCCTGCTCTCGCTGCGCTTCGGCACGGAAGGCCTCGGATTCTCGCTCATCGAGAACGACGACTGGGCCCGCGCGTTCATACGCCTCGAATTCCCCGACTACTACGACCTCGCACGCACCCAGGAGGCGACCCTCGCCATCGCAGACCGCATCTCCGCCGACCCCGACGCCCTCTCCGTCCTCGCCATGCCCGGCCGCGCCGACGCCATCGCGGGCCAAGCCGGCGAAGGCGTCTACCTCGCCCAGATCGAAGTCGTCTACACGCCCGCCGAAGAACGCCCGGACCGCGGCATCGACGCCATCCTCGAAGACCTCCGCGCGGAGCTGCGCACCGTCCCGGATCTCATCTCCGCCGTCTCCATGCCCAGCTACGTTCCCGGCCTCAGCGCCACCGTCCAGTACAACCTCAAGGGCCCCGACCTGGGCGAGCTCACCGCCCGCGCCCAGCGCCTCCAGTCGCTCGCCTTCGCCCTCCCCGGCCTCGCACAGTTCGACACCACCGCCCGCGACGACAAGCCCGAGATCCGCGTGACCCCCGACCGCGCCATCATGGCCGACATGGGACTCGACGCCGCCGCGGTCGGCGCCCTCCTGCGCGCCGACGTGGACGGCCTCGAAGCGGCCTCCTTCAAGGAGGACCTCAAGACCCTCGACATCCGCGTACGCCTCGCCGAACGCGAAGGCGCCGGGCAGATCGCCTCCCTCGCCCTGCCCGCCGCGCCGGGGCGGCCCGTCCCGCTGTCAGCCTTCACCGACGAGGTCCGGACCGGCCAGAAAGTCCTCATCTACCGCCACGACAAGGAACGTTCCATCATGATCGGCGGCAACGAACGCCCCGGCTACGCCGCCGCATCCGTCGGCGCGCAGATCGAGGACCTCGCGCGACAGAACGGCATCGTCGGCGACGGCTACTCCCTCGCCGCCGTCGGCACCACCGAGATGATCGGCGAATCCGTCGCCGACTTCGCAGAAGCCATCGTCCTGGCCATCGTCCTCACCCTCCTGACCCTCGCCGCCATCCTCGAAAGCTGGCGCAAGCCGTTCATCGTGCTGACGACGATCCCGATGGCCCTGATCGGCGTCCTCTGGGTGCTGAAGCTGAGCGGACTGACCGTCTCCATCTTCGTGCTGCTCGGGGCCGTGATGCTCATCGGCGTCGTCGTGAACCCGGCCGTGCTCATCGTGGACAAGGCCGCGCAGCTCGAAAAGGCGGGCGAAGGCAAGACCGTCGCCATGTGCCACGCCGTCGCCTCGACCTTCCGGGCCGTCGTGATGGTCATCATCGCCTCCGGCCTCGGAATGCTCCCCATCGCCCTCTCCACCGGCATCGGCGCCATCAACCGCATCGGCATCGGCGCGGCCTCCGTGGGCGGCATCCTCGTCGCCGGCGCCCTGACCCTCCTCGTCCTCCCCTTCTTCGCGATGACCGCCTCGAACCCCCGGAAATAGGGCATTCCCGCAATAGCGTCGCCTTTTCCGGCCGCGCTTGGGCGCGGCCGCGGCCCGGACGAAGCCGGGCCCTCCCCCTCCTGATGGTCCGGCCGTCGGCCGGCCACTGACCTCCAGCCCCCCCTTGACATCCTCTTCTGGCCCGCGCCCCGGACGCAGCCGCTCCCCTCCCCTTCGAGACGCAATTTCTCCCGCCGAAACATGTTTCCATACAATGGAAACGTGTTTTGCGCGCGTTTCAGAGGGGCGCAGGACTCACTTCGCGTCCCAATTCGGTTGTCCGGGGGCTTGGCGCGTGCTACATTTCTTTTCGGACACGGGTAACCTTTTCCGCTTCCGCGTGTAAACGGGGCGGAAGAAAGCCATCACAGACAGGATCACCCCATGACATCCGATTTCGAAAGTTTGAAGACTTTGGCGCGGGACCTCTGCGCCGCAAGGTTCGCCGATGGCGGGCCTCATGCGTTCTCCGTCGCGCTGGAGGACGGGAACGCCGTCGAGTTCTTCCGCGTGGGCGGGGAACCCGAGGGCGAGGTGAACGTCAGGACGAAGGTGCTGGACCTGGACGAGGTGGCGCGGCCCGGCGATTTCGCGAAGTCGGTGCTGGGCGGCAATTTCTTCTGGAGCGGGACGCGCGGGGGGACGCTTTCGGTCGGCGTCGACGGGGGGCTGTGGCTGACGGAGCGGCGCGCCATCGACGAGCTCTCCGACGCGGAGGGCTTCGGGCAGTGCCTGGACGATTTCGCCGAAACGGTGCTCGACTGGCGGGAAAGGAGCGCGCTCTATGCTTAAGGAGCAGTTCGGAGACGTGCTCGCCGAGTTCGGCGCGCTGGTCCAGCAGCCCCTCTCGCTCGGCGTCGACGGGACGGCGACGTTCACGGTGGACGACGAGATCATCGTGAATCTCCTGTATCTGGAGGAGTCGGACACGGTGCTGGCGTTCGCCCCGGTCGGAGCTTTCGGTGGCCTGGACGCCCCCGACGCCGGCGAAAAGGCCCTGGAGCTCCTGCGCATGAACGAGCCGGACGGCGGGTCGGAGGGCTACACGCTCGCCCTCGACGAGGGCGCCGACCTGGTGCTGGCGATGGACCGCCGCGACGCGATGGTCCTCGGGCACGTGGATTCGTTCGCGGCGTGGATGGAATCGCTGGTCCGCGCGGTGCGGGCCGTGAGGGAACGCTTCGCGGAACGGTTTCCGCTGGAAGGGGAGGCCTGACCATGTGCGGTCCTCTCAACATCCAGCGTTCGCATTCGATGCCGAATCTCCAGGTGCACCTGGACGGTCCGCAGCCCCCGCAGCCCGGCCCGCAGGGTCCGGGGAATCCGCCGGTGGCGCCGAATCCGCCGCCGCTCGACCCGGTGGTGCGGAACGCCGTCAACAATCCCGTCCCGCCGCAGCTCCAGCCCGGCAACGGCCAGGGGCCGCAGTTCGCCGCCCACCACGGCGTCGGCGCGGGCCGCGACTGGGACATGATCTCCGCCGACGGGATGCTCGAAACGGCGCAGAAGGCCGTCGCGCACATCAAGAGCGCCATCGCCGCGAAGGAGACGTTCGACAACTTCGTGGACGCCGTCGTCCGGGCCGCCGGGGAAGCCACGGCGACGCGGGCGCCCGGAGACCCCCTCTGCGCCGGGCTCGCGGACGCGCTGACGGAGTTCAAGAATGTCCTCCGCGAGCTCCAGGCGGCCCGCGCCGCGCTCACGGACGCCGTAAAGGACGGCTCCAAGCAGGACGACCCCCGCGAGGGCCTCGCCGAAATCCGCAAGACGCTCCGGGTCTTCCGCTACGAGATGCAGGTCGAGCTCGCCAAGCGCGGCCACGGCGCCGGGCGCATGGATTACTACGAGGGGGCCCTCCGCGACCTCCAGCACACGTTCACCTTCTTCGTGGGCAGCCAGGTTCCCCGGACGTTCGAGCGCGTGATGCAGCTCGAAGCGCGGCTGGACGACGCCCTCGCCGACGTCCGCAACCGCCTGCGCGAGCTGCGGCCCGGCACGATGCCGCCGCTCCTCCCGCCGGAAATCAAGATTGCGAACGCCGCGGTCCCCGTCCTGGAGCTCTCGCACCTCACCAACGACCAAATCCGCGACTTCCAGGACTCGGACCAGTCGAGCGCCAGGCTGCGCGACCTGGTCGGCGAGATCGCCATCAAGGGCGGCGAGCGGCACGTCGAGTTCACCGTCGGCGCCGGCGCCCTGATCGGGCTGGGCTTTTCCAAGGCGTTCACCGCCGGGGTCCGCGTCGGGGGGCGCTTCCGGGTCGCCGCCGACATCGTCGCGCCCGGCAAGGGGCGGCCGATCGAAGTGACGTTCCGCCTCGCCGTCGGCGCCGAAGGGAAGGCCGGCGTCGAGGCGGGCAAGGCGTCCGAGTGGGCCGGGGCCAAGGCAGAGGGCTTCGCCAGGGGCGAATTCTCGCATTTCTCCACGCGCAGCTACGCGACCCTCGACGACCTCATCCTCGACGCCCGGCGCAACAAGCTCGCCCTTTCGCCCACGGTCGGCGGCCTGTTCCTCGCGGGCCTCAAGAGCCTCGGACGCGGCATCGGCAACCTCGGCGCGAAGTTCTTCCGCTGGCTCGGCCGCAAGAGCGGCGAGATCAAGCAGAACAACGCCCAATACCTCGAAACCCTCAAGGCGCGCGGCGTGGCGGGCGGCCTCGACAAGCTCCTCGCCAAGCGCCTCAACCCCGTCATCGTGGCGGAGCGCAGCGGCCTGACCCTGCGGGGGCAGGCGCAGGTCGGCGCGGGCGCCGATTTCGGCGGGCTCGTGAACGCGAGCGCGTCGCTCGGCTCCTCGATCGAGCGCGATTTCAAAGTGGATTCGCGTTCCTTCTCGACCCTCGCCCGCGCCGCCGTCGCGGCGAAGAACGAAGCCGCCCTCTCGGCCCTCATGCTGCCCGACCCCGACGACGGCGTCACGCGCCCCGTGGACCACATCGTGGGCGGCGACGTCGCCCGGACCCTGGAGAACAGCTTCGAAGACGCCCTTGTCGAAGCCAAGGACGCCGAAAAGCGCAGCGCCGGCGCCTTCCGCTTCACCGACAAGGCCGGATTCGCGCGCGCCGCCCACAAAATCCGCTCCCTGATGCTCGCCACGGAACTCGCCGCCCGCGAAGGGAAGATTTCGCGCGGCGAGGCCGACCGCCTCCTCGCCCGCTACTCCAACCCGTCCGTCCGGTTCCCGTCCGACATCTACCGCACCTACTTCATGACGGGCACCGGGGCCGCCAAGCCCGCGAAAATCCGCACGTCCATCATGGCCAAGCTCAAGCTCGCCCTTTTCGGCGACTGGAGCAAGGGGCTCACCGGCAACATCGCCAACCCCATCGGCAAGGCCGTCGCCGACGGCGCCGTCAAGGCCATGCGGCGCGAGGTCGGGCTCGACACCACGTTCCAATACCAGTTCTCGTCGGAAATGCCCGCCAAGCCCGGGGCCGACCCCCGCCCGTGGGAGAACGTCGTCCGCACCTCCCACTCCCTGCTCGTCTCCGCCTCCGCCCCGGCGCGCGTTGTCATCTACGCCATCACCCGCACCTACGTCAACGGCGGGAAGCGCCTCGAAGACAAGCCGGAAAACCCCGTGAAGGACGCCGCGAAGGACCTCGCCAAGGACATCGGCAAGGACACCGCCACCGTCGCCCTGACCGCCATCCTGCCGGGGCTGATCCTCGCCAGCGTCAAGGAAACCGCCATCAACGCGGTGAAAAAGTGGCTCTCCGACCCCGAAAACGTCCAGAAACTCGTCCTGTTCGCGCTGGAGCACGCGGGCGACGTCTTCGACGCCATCGTGGGCGCCGTCGAATGGGTCGCCGACCACCCGGACCTGACGCTCCACATCCTGGCCAGCATCCAGGGCGCCAGCAGCCTCGGCGAGGCCGAGCGCTACAAGAAAATCTCCTGGACCTTCGTGGACGGCCAGTTCGAGACCCTCACGGTCTCCCGCGAAAGCCAGAACACGATGGGCGTCAACGTCGACCCCGTCGGCGTGGGCCTGGGGCTGGGCTTCGACATCTCCTACTCCGTCACCGAGAACGTCAAGGAACGCACCGCCATGCCGCGGCCGAACCTCACGATGCTCCTCGCCTTCGGGGAACAATTCATCTTCGGCGAAACGGGGCTCCACCCGGTCGGCGGCGGACAGGCCTTCAAGACCTTCCTCGCCCGCAACGCCATGGGCGTCCAGCACATGCTCGCCCACATGATGGACGAGAAAAACATGCAGACGACCGCCGACATCTACGCCCGCGCGCAGCTCGCCGCCGGCCACGACTCCGTCCTCCGCGATCGCCTCCAGGAGGCCTGGCACGCCGTCCACGCCCTCCCCGCCGACGCCACGCTGGACCGCAAGGTCGACGCCGCCCACGAGCTCATCGTCGCCATGGTCCTCGCCTTCCGCACCCCGGGCGCCGGCGCCGCCTGACGCCTCCCCTCCTTCCCAACGCCAAGCGAGTGCAAGAAATCCAATCATGAACTGGCAGAAAAGAGAATGTCCCGTCAAAATGGCCATCACTCCTTACGGTTCCGGCTGGGAAGACATCACCCTTGAAATCCAAGGCGACCGCCACTGGTGGTCCGTTTCAGGGTGTCTGGGTGCCGGGTTCTGGGCGCTCGTGGAAGGGTTGTATGCCCTTTACCCCAATCAGGCCATTTGCGAGCAGGAAGCGCAAAACCGCATCTCGGAACTTTACGAATACGTTTACGATTGCATCAATGGCGAATACTGCAACAAGCGGCCCAAGACGGCCGGAGACAAAGGAAAGACGATCTCCCGGGAGCCCAAAACGGCCTCATGTTGGTGGGATTGCGAAGGACATGGAGTGCAGTGGACGCTGACTCGCCCGGAAAACGGAGAATCCGATTTCCCCGTCACCGTCAAACTCGAAGAAAGGGCAAGCTACAAGGACAGTCCGATTGCGAAAACGTTTTCATACGTTGTCCGGTATTCCGACATCTGCTATGCCGTGGGCAAGGCCGTCACCGAAGCGATGAAGTCTCACGGATTCGGGGGCTTTCACGAATCCGTCTGGGAAAGTGACATCAACGTGCGCCATCTTTGCTTCCTCAAGGCGTGTGGCATGGGCAGACCGGACTTTTTCTTGCCGGTTTACGGCGAGGAAAAGGGTTCGGGAGCCAAGACATCGTTTGCCGACGAGATGGAGTTGCTGGCATTCGACATGTGATGGAGTTGCCTCTCGGACGCGGAACAAGGATGGCAGGCAAAATGAAAACGATCTTTCATTGCGGATACGACGGCAAACCCATCGAAGATTGGTATGGCGATTGCGTTTTCGACAATCTGGCGGCACCGGTTGTCCGGGATGGCGGCGCACCTTTCAAGAGTTGCTATGACATCGAATGGTCCTACCACGTCAGCAATCTCGTTGACCCGTCCCGCTCGATTGCCAAGGGGGCGATTGGATTGCTGTCCATGGCCCATGACACAAGTTCATGGTGGCCCGTTTGCGATTGCCTGTTCCAGTTGTGCCGGGATTTTGGGTTGGACCTGCGCCAGCCAAGCCGGACCGAACGCCTGGCATTTTGGACGATGTTTCCGCAAGGAACGGCCGATTGCCTGGCCGAGTCGTACATGAAGCGGACGGGGTTTCTGGAAAAGCACCGGGGCGTTCCGTTGGTCCTCAACAATCCTTTCTTCCATGCCGACAAAAACGCGACGGACAGGCGACTTGTCGAAATTGCCGAAGACGACGGCGTCCTTTTCGCCTTGGACCGGACGAAATACTTGCCGAAACCACAGGTGCTGGCAGATGAAATCGCTTTGCTGAACCATGGCTTCCGGCAACCGGAAGCCGTCGCATCCATTGTCCAACGCCTGACCCCATCCATTGCCGAAACGATGTCTGACTGGGGCCTGTCCTCATAAGCGTCCTCCGCGAGCGCCTCCAGGAGGCCTGGCACGCCGTCCACGCCCTCCCCGCCGACGCCACCCTGGACCGCAAGGTCGACGCCGCCCACGAGCTCATCGTCGCCATGGTCCTCGCCTTCCACACCCCCGGCGCCGAGGCCGTGTGACGCAGGCGGCTACGCTGCGGGAGCGATGATTGTCTGTTGCATGGCCCGTCGGGGAACGCCTTTGTCGTGTCCACTTTTTCGCGAAATTCGCCGTAAAACATCAGAATACGCCCCCCTCCGGAGGGGGGATGTCGCCGCCAGCCCGACTTTCCACGTTCGAGCCTGATTGGACCTTTTTTCGGAGGGGGCGGTGGTGAATTTCTTAGGAAATTCGGGGGTGGGCGGTCCTGAAATGGCCGAAATGGCGTGTAGTGTAGACCTGGCCTATTGACCTGGCCTGGGCTGGCTGGGATAATCCAGCCA
>JAEEGL015195709.1_pt1 | contig 11988 bp, 6 predicted proteins | sample 9134231 | NCBI WGS metagenome assembly JAEEGL01 (sample SAMN16246548, study PRJNA631951) | gut metagenome | biome: gut microbiome; feature: rumen; material: fiber-attached | host: Bos | place: Iran: Karaj | collected 2018-10
CTTCTGCCGTCCGCAGTGCCGCTCATCGGCGCGCTCATGCTCGGCAATCTTGCGAAGGAGGCGGGCCCGTCGGTTGCGCGCATCTCCGACACGATGTCCAACGCGCTCATCAACATCGTGACGATCATGCTCGGCCTCTCCGTGGGCTCCAAGCTCGCGTGCGAGAAGTTCCTCTCCGGCACGACGCTCGGCATCCTCGCCCTCGGCCTCTGCGCGTTCTGCGTGGGCACGGCGGCGGGCGTTCTCATGGCGAAGCTCATGAACCTCGTCTCGAAGGAGAAGGTGAACCCGCTCATCGGCTCGGCCGGCGTCTCGGCCGTCCCGATGGCTGCCCGAGTCTCGAACAAGGTGTCGCTCCAGAACGATCCGTCGAACTTCATCCTCATGCAGGCGATGGGCCCGAACGTCTCGGGCGTCATCGGCTCGGCGGTCGTTGCGGGCGTTCTCTACACGCTGTGTCGCTGACGGCGGCTCCGTGAGGGTCTACTGTGACATGGACGACGTACTCTGCGAAACCGCCGCCGCGCTGTGCCGGCTGGCGGAGCGCGAGTTCGGCGTCCATGTTCCGTACCGCGGAGTAAGCGACTTCGACCTCCAGAAGACCTTCGGGCTCTCCGACGCGCAGATGCGTCGATTCATGGCAGCCGCGCACGAGCGCGGCTGTCTGCTGTCATACGAGGCGACCGCGGGCGCGGCGGAGGGCCTGAGGGCCCTTGCCGACGCCGGATGTGAGGTCGACGTCGTGACCGGCCGCCCCGCCTCCTCGCACGAGGCGACGAGCGAATGGCTCGCGAAAGCCGGGCTCGGCGGCTTCGGCGTGACATACGTCGACAAGTACGGGCGCGAAGTGCCGACCGGGCGCGGCCTGCCCGAGACGCTGCCGCTCTCGGAGCTTCTCAAGCGCAGGTACGACGTCGCAATCGACGACTCGCCGGCTGTCCTGCCCGCCCTATCCTCCTGGGCGCACACCAAAGTCCTCGTCTTCGACCGGCCCTGGAACGCGGGGCTAGGCCTTTCCGCAAACATGACCAGAGTGGACGGCTGGGCGGCCATCGGGCGCGAGCTGCGCGCATCGGGCCTTCTGCCGAAGCCCTCCGCAACGTGACTTCGCAAATGGAAAGCATCAACTACAGCATTGGACGCGTGGTCTTCGGTCGCGAAGACGCCATCCGCGAGGCTTATGCGCGATTCTCCGAGCAGCCCGTCGACGAGACGCGCCTCGCAAAGTCCCGCGCATGCCCGTTCGGCGCAAGGCGGCTCACACTGGCCGGCGAGGCGAAGGTGACCGACGTCGGCACCTTCGACGGACGCGAAAGCCAGACTCTCACGTTCGCCCCGTCCGACAAGCCGGGCTGGTGGATACGCAGGACCGACCAGCCCGAGCAGCTCGACACGTTCGTGGACATCTCGAACCTCTGGACAAGCGCCCAGAACCTGGTGCTCCGCTCCGGCTCGCCCCACAACTACCTTCGAATGGTCGAGCACATCATCGCGCTCAGGACAGGCCTCGGAGTGGACGACGTGCTGGTCAAGGTCGGCTCGGGCGATCCGCCCCTCTTCGCGGACTCGTCGGTCCCGCTCGTGAAGACCATGGACTTCGCCAAGATCGTCGAGGGCGAGGGCGACGCGACCTACGCGACCGTCAAGGAGCCTCTTGCGTTCGGCGGCAGGCGCGGCGACTTTCTGCTGTTCCTGCCCGCGAAGGACGGCGAGCGCAACCTGCGCATCGACTGCGCGATAAGGTGGAACACGGTGATAGGCGACCAGCGCGTCCTTTTCGACGTGACGCCCGAGACGTTCCGCTATGCCGCGTTCGCACGCACCAACGCGACGCGCAAGCAGTATCTGCTCGCCAAGACGGTCGGCAAGCTCTTCGCCTCAACGCGCAACCTCGGCTACAACGAGCGCAACATACTCATCCACGGCAGGGGCGGCTACTACACCGAGCCTCGCTTTCCGATGGAGGGGAAGGACGGCGGGACGGCGAAGTTCCTCGAGCCCGTCTGGCACCGCGCGACGCTCGACCTGATGGCCGCCCTCGCGCTGTTCGGCCCGCACCGCTTCTGCGGAACGGTCGTGAGCTATCGCGCCGGACATACGCTGGACTGCGACGCCGTCCGCGCGATCTGCCGCAACGACCTGCTCCGCGTGCTCTAGCTGGCGGCGGATCATCCATCGCAGGAAATGCAGAACGGGGCGGCTCTACCAAGAACCGCCCCGTTGGCTCCCCTTTTTCCGGCAGGGACTACTTGATGATGAAGATCATGCCCTGCGGAGCATTCGTAACCGTAAATGGAACCGTCGCGCCGGTGACCTCGGAGCCGTAGACGTCGTAGACAGGAGTCACCGTGTACGAGTCGACCGCTCCGCCCTTCACCCATGTCACCGTCATTTCGCCGTCAGCGCCACCGGCAACAGCCTCGCCGTTCTTGGTCCATCTGTACGACACGGCGCCGGCGGCGATGGCGGAAAGCGAGATTGTCCCCTTGCTCTTCGTAACCGCGCAATTCTGAGGTCTGGAGATCCACCTTTCCGCACCGTCCACGCCCTTGCCGCCAATCTTGAACGGAGTCGCGGAATTGCGGGCGTCGGTCTTCACGACCTTGTCGACCGTATCGTAAAGACCGACGACATTGCCCTTCTTGTAAGGAAGGTACTCGTGCACAAGCACATCCTGCTCGTAGATGCGCAGCGAGTAGAGCTTCATCTTCGAAGGATTGCGCCAATCGGAAACATCTTGCTTTGCCGGGGTGGCAAAAATGCCCATCGGCCAGGTTGAGTCGTTGCTATGCGCATCAGCGCTGATGTCGTATGTTTTGTTCGTCACGCCATCGGTTATCCAGTAAAGACGGTTGTGGTATCCGTCGATGACAGCGGTATGGCGCTTTGTGTCAGCTGCAGTGCCTGGTCCGTGATTATTGATGAACGTGTTTCCGAATCCATACATGAAATTGCCGCTGCCGTTGATATACAAAGAGTATAGCAGCCCACCACCTGAATCCTGGCCGAAGGCACGTTGCTGGTAGTTCGCCGTGCCTGTCGAGTTGGATGTGCAATCTATATGGGCGAAGTCGCATTCGATGCGCGACTGCAAACCTTTCATGAGATAGCCGGTATTGATGCCCTGCGTTCTGTCAGATTCAAGATAGGCGTCATCCCTGCCATTCGAGGCAATCGCACCGCCTGCCACAAAAGCAGCCTTGCCGGACGCCATGACGAACCCTCCGGTCTCGGTGTCGCGCAATCCAGCGACTCCGTCCTTCACATACGGAACATAGTTCCGCACAAGCGACCCGCTCTCGTATATCTTGAGACCGTATATCTTGAGCGGCGAAAACGAACCATTGCTGAGAGACGACGACAGTTTGAGCGCGGTACTGTAGGTCAGACTCTCCGCCGCAGCCGTGACATTGTCATAGTAGTTCGTGTAGCCAGCCGTAGTTATGCCAGAGAATCCTGTATGGTTGTCAACAATCAATGTGCGTCGAACGTCCTTTGCGACAGTCTGTGCTGGCGGCACTATACCACTGTATTTCCGCCAGTTAGTACCACAACCGCACCAACCCATGCCGTCCTTGTTGTGGTAGACGCTGAACCTCGTCCCCCCGGACGCCTCGAAGAAAAACCAGTCGTGGTTGCCGCTATAGCCGCTTGTCGGATAGTTGTCGGCAAGCGCATAGTCGAACTCCACGCGCGTGTGCGGCGTGACGGTGTAGCCTGTGTTAATATAGCGGAAGCCAGTGTTATGGTTGTTACCTGAGGATGAAATGTAGCCGTCATCCTCCTCGACAACAAGGCCCTTGCCGCCCGCCCTGAGAGCCGCAGGGTTCTCGGCCGTGATGAACGCGCCATCGACCAAATCCTTTAATCCGGGCACACCGCCCTTCACGCAAGGCACGTAGTCGTGCACAAGCGCTCCGCCTTTCCAGCACTTGAACCCATATATCTTCGCCTTGCAAGGATTGCTAAACGACGTTCCGGCCGTATTGGCAGTATCGCCGAAGATTGCAAGCGGACACGTAGAAGTCTGCGTTACGCTCGCACCAAGGCCTGACGCAGTGCCAGACCAGTTCGTGGTAGCGCATGTAATGTAGTAGGCATGGTCGCCGGCCACATCCAAAACCGCACAGTGGCGATAGTTGTTCGTAGCGCAATCTGTGGCCCACGGCTTGAACGTGTCGCCGATGCCGAACGACATGTTGCCGCTGCCGTTGATGTAGTAAGACGTCCTAAAAGGAGTGGTGCCATCTGCACCGAAGAGTCGCGCCTGAAGAGTTAACGGGGAGACAAGCGCGTAGTCCGCCTCGACCTTGGTGTCGGGAGCCATCAGAAAGCGCGTGTTTATTGCGCCGTTGCCGGTGTTCTCAATGTAGGCGTCGTCCTCGACTTCAACGATGTCGCCGCCGTATTCGAAGGACCTGCCCGTTTTGCGTCCGTCCCAGATGAACTTACCCGTAACCTCGTCGTACAGTCCGGCGACGCCGCCCTTGAGCGCCGGAACGTAGTCGTGGACAAGAACTTCCCTCTCGTAAATGGAGAAGCGATAGAGCTTCATCATCGCAGTGTTGCTCCCGCCGCCAACATTGCTGAACAGTCTGAGCGGCCTTGTGGCTGTCAGAATGGTGTCGCCAGCTGGGACGTTTCCAGTATATTTCTGGACGCCATCGACCTCAAGCTTGGCGTTGCGGTGGTAGCCGTCGAGCGTCATCTTGTAGCGCTTGCCGGGCGTCATCGTCTGGCTCGTCGTCGACCATACGTTCTCCTGTGTAAGGTTCCATGCGAGCGTACCAGTGCCCGCACTGCCATTGATGTAGATACGCGCTACATTCCCCGCCGCATTGGCCGTCTCGAACACGAACTGCTGGTACGGGTCGGATGGGTACACGTCTGCCGTGCGGGCAAGAAACTCGAAGTCCGCCACAAAACAGGTATCCGCATTCATCAGATATCCCGTGTCAATAGAGTAGCCTCCCTTTGGATTTGTTGTGGAGGACGCGATATACGCATCCGCCGCGAAAGCAGTAGACACCGCCGCAAGCGACAAAGCCGCAACACCCATTATAATGGCTGAATTCTTCATAGAAATTGCTCCTTCCTGCTACTAAGCACCAAACCTAGCGCCCTTGACAGTTATAAGCATATTGTAGCATAAACCCATGGCATGGGCAATTGTAATTTATTGCCAGGCAAAGTTACAGGATTGCGCACAGGGCTCGCTTCGGGTGCGACAGCTCGCCCGACCCGCACTTCAAATCTCGCTTCGGGGGCGACAGCTCGCCCGACCCGCACTTCGGCGGATACTACCCGACATGTTTTTGCCGCGCGTGCCGCCGCACGCGCCTGTTACCGGGGGTCGGCAAAAACACGTCGGTTCCGCGAGGTGTCTCTCGTGCGACTGTCACCCCCTACACTCGCCGTCAACTGAAAGCGCGCTGGAATCGGCAAAAAGGCCGAGAGATCGCCAGATCGGCGATTGACCTCCGCGCCTCCGCGTCTCCGCGTGAGACAATCACAACGGCGAAATCTCTCTCGTGCGACTGTCGCGCCCTCCGCTCGCCATCCAAGGGAAAGTGCAATAGAATCGGCTTAATGGCCGAGAGATTGCCGGTGCGGCGATTGGACATGCTCACAACATGTCTTGTGGTGTTGAGGGAACTGTCCAAACCTTAATAACGCCGCGAGTGTTTGCGACGAGAAGGAGGATTTGTGGGTGTTCTAGGGATATTGCACACGATTTAGACGGTTGTGTCGATGAGGTAGATGGTGCGGAGAGATGGGAGAAGGCTGTCCTTTGAAGCTTTCCTCACTGTCCCTTCAGGCTTCGATTGCCGTCCCTTCAGCCTCAGCATACTGTACCTTCACAAATAATGGCGCCATTATTTATGAAGGGTCAGTGACAAAACGCTCAAGGGACGGTGACAACGGGCTCAAGGGACGCTTGAATAACCTTGTCTTGTCCGCTTGCCGCGTCGGAAAAGGCAGGGCTCCAGGATGCGCTTCCCTGAGCCTACGAAAGATATTGGCATCGACTTTGCCCTTTGGGTCAAAAAAGTAGCGTTGCCTCAATAAACAGCGGGCAACGCTACTTGGTGGGGGTAAATTTTCAGGGCTACGGCTTCCGCGACTCCGGCGCCGCCGTGAACGATACGCTCGCAACTGACGGAATCTCCGCGTCCGCCGCGCTGAACACGAACTCGACGCGCCCGTCCGCCACGTCCGCAGCGCCGACGGACCCGGTCGCCATCGCAATGGGCATTGCGGACATCGTCTCGCACGGACGCCCTTCGCACGTCGCCGACAGCACGCAGTCCTCGCCGAACAGAACCGTGTACTCGCCGGCGCTGCGCGGCGGATTGGCGATCGTCAGGAGCACCGAGCCGTCTTCGCGCCTCGCTTCTCGCCAGTCGCCCTTGTCGATGTCCTCGGGACGCTTCTCGCACGCGAACGAGGCAAACCACTCGGGCGACGCCTCGGTCTCGGGACGGAACGCCTCCGACGCCGCATAGCCCAGCACGCTCCGCCTGAGCTGGCGCGCCTCGATGCTGTCGGAGCGGTCGATCGGATATCCGCACACGATGAGCCGCCCTTTGCCGACGCGGACCTCGAAAAGCGTCGCGTAGAGGCGAGAGAGATGTATGTCGGGGACCGGCATCGCAATCGGGCGGAAGCCGTCCCCAAGTCCCTTCGCCTCGTGCACGAGCGCCGCCTCCGTCAGCGTGCGCCACTGGCGGTCCATCCAGTCTTCGGTCGGGAACTTCGAGAACGCCGGATGGTCCTCGTCGAACCAGGTGCCGAGCATCGCGCACGGATCGTAGACAGGGAAGTACGACGAGCTCCAGTAGACCGGCACGAACCTGCCGTGCAGCGCGCCTCTGCTGCGGCCAGTGTAAACGACGCGCCCTCCTTCCGCAAGCGCCTTCGCCGCCGTCTCGGGCCTGGCAGTCACCGTCACGCCCGCCGCATCGCACGGCGCGGCGCCCGCCGCGTCCATCACAAAGACGCTCCACCTGTTCTCTCCGAAGCGGAGCTCCTGCCGGCTCGCCGTCATCGAGCCGTCCAGCCTGAACGACACGCGGAAAGGCTCGCTGAAGCCGCCCGGCTCAACTGCCGCGCCGAGCCTGACGTGCCCCGACCTGCCGGCGAAGGAGTACGGATACATCATGCCCGCGGGAATCGTCTCTTCGGAGACGTTGCGCACCAGAAGCTCCGCGGCGAACGTCTCGTCGGCGGAAAGGACAAACTTCTCGGCTCGCGCGAGGAAGGCCACCGGACGCATGACCGAAGAGAAGGGCTGGAGCTCGGATATGCCGGCCTTTGCGTCGAAGAATGCGTCAAGCCAGCCGACGAGAGCCTCGCACTGGCCCGTGTAGTCGCGCACGTCGAGAAGCTGCAGGCCCGAGCACGAAGGCGTGCGCAGATAGCTCTCCACCTCGTCCTTGTACATGAAGCGGTTCGTCTTGAGCGAGGCCCTGTGGTACTCGCGGTTGAAGCGGATCGTGCCGTTCTCCTCGGCCGCGCGGCGCATCGCCTCCCAGTCGAACGGCCTGAGCAGCCCGTCGTACTTGGCGATCTCGATCCAGAGCGGATACACGGGCCACTGCCCGATCTCGTGCGCGATCGTCGGGATCGGCGTCTTCGAGTACACGTCCTCGTAGTCCCAGTCCGTGCCGGGCCTGAACCTGCAGCGGACAGGCCCGACGCCTGGATAGAGGTGCGTGACCATGAGGTCGTCGCTCTCCGCCACCTGCCGCGCCGTCGAGACCATCGTCAGCCTGCGGCCGTCACGCGCCTTCAGCTCCTTCATCCATCCGTCCATCATCCCGAAGTCGCACTTGCCAAGCTCGTTGCCGACGCCGATGCCGACGAACGAGGCGTGGTTGCCGTACGTCTCGGCGACGGCGAACAGCTCGCGCCTGCAGAAGTCGTCCAGCTCTGCGTTGCCGCGCCCGATGTTGTTCATGGGAACCTCCGCGTCCGCCCAGTAGCCCGTCTCGGCGAAGAGATAGAACCCGAGCTCGTCCGCAGCCTGGAACGCCGCATCCGGCGGCGTCCACGTGTGGAACCGCATCGCGTTCACCCCGTTCTCCTTCTGGATGCGTATCTGACGCCTCCATTCCGCTGGCGTCATCGCCGGATAGCCCGTAAGCGGGAACTGGCAGTTGTCCACGTCGCCGCGCATCCACAGCTGCTTGCCGTTCAGGTAGAGCCTGTTGCCGCGCCTCTCTATCGTGCGGAAGCCGATGCGGACGTCGCGCCTCCGCCCTTCGGTCGAAAGCGACAGCGTGTACAGCCTCGGGCTCGCCTCGCTCCACGGCTCCGGCTCGAACGGCAGCGCAAACCGATGGTTCGCCCCTTCGCGCACGCCCTTCAGCCCGACGCCGTCGATCTTCGCGTCGAGATCGCCGCCTGCAAACACGACGCGCACCTCCTTCGCCGGATACGGAGAGAACACCTGCGCCGCATCGAGCGGATTCGCCTCGCGCAGCTCGAACCTGCCGATTACGCCGTTCCAGCACGTCTGCGTGCTCCATCCCCAGCCATGCGAGTTGCCAGAGAAGCAGTAGTGCGACGAGTTGTCGATCTCGATGGCGAAGCTGTGCGCGCCGGGGGCGAGCTCTCCAGGCGCGAACCTGTAGACGTGCGGCGTGCCGAGCGAGTCGCGGCTGCCGACGACGCGCCCGTCGACCGTCAGCTTCGACGTCCACAGCACGCGCTCCAGAAACACCTCAAGCGCCCTTCCGGCGAATTCCTCGGGGACGACGACCGTGCGCGACCACACCGCCCTGCCGCGATAGACGTGGGAAAGGCGAAGAGCGCCCTTCTCCACGATGTTCGTTATCGCCTTCCACGTCTCGTAGCTCTGCCTTGCGCCAAGCCCCGCCTCGGCAAGCGTCCCCGGCAGCGCGGCCTCCGCCGAAAAACCGTTCCCTTCGACATGCCAGCGACCGGCAAGCGACATCTCGGCGCCAGCGCCGCCAGCAGGCAGCAGCGCGGCAAGTATGCACGCAGATTTCATGAATCTCAAGTTCATCTCTCCGTTCCCGTTCATTCCATCGTCATCAGCGGACCCTGCGACCGACGGCGCCGAAGGCCGTGACACGTCTCCTCCAGCGCCAGCGCATCGTTTCCGCGCCTATTATATCAAAGACGGCCTAGGATTTCGCGAAATGAATTTCTGTCATATTGCGCACGACGCCTTGATTCCCGCATGCACGCCGTGCTATAATTACGGCAATGGGCAACCGACCTGACAAAGCCGCGCCTAAAAAGGCCCTTGTCGCAATCTCGCTGCGCTTCGCGTCCAGCCGCGACGTGCTCATGGGCATCTTCCGGCACATCGAGACTCTGCCCAACTGGTCGGTGAGCCTGGTCCAGCCCGAGGAGAATCCGCTGACGGTCGAAAAGGTCCACGCGGCCGAGCAGGAAGGCGCGCTCGGCATGATCGTAACGGAAGTGCAGAACGACGAACTGATGCGCGCGCTTGCGGAGACGAGGCTGCCTGTAGTGACCGTCGGCATTCGCAGCAGGACGCTGGCGTCGAGGCGGGGCCCTACCGTCTTCGTGAACAACGACAACGCCGCGGTAGGCGACATGGGCGCGCGGCACTTCATCGACCAGGGCCGCTTCAACTCCTATGGCTTCGTCCATGCAGGCGCCGCAGACGCCTGGGCCGAAGAAAGAGGGCGCGCCTTCCTGGCCCGCATCGAAGCCTCGGCCCCGGACGCCGAGACCTCATCATATCCCGCTGCCGCCGCGCCAGACTCGCCCGAAGACGCCGCCGCCCTCGAAAGCTGGCTCGCCGCGCTACCGAAGCCGGCTGCGGTCATGGCAGCATGCGACTGGCGCGCAGTCCAGGTGCTTTCGGCCTGCGGACGCGCCAACATCAGCGTGCCCAGCGCCGTCGCGGTTCTTGGCGTGGACAACGACGAGTTTCTCTGCGAGCACGTCTCGCCGCCCCTTTCCAGCGTGCTGCCTGGGCACGTCGAGATGGGACGCCTCGCGGCCAAGTCTCTGGAGCGCCTAGTCATGCGCGGGAACGGACGCCGCCATGTCGCGCTGACCGTGCCGCCGAGCACAGTCGTGGTCCGCGAGTCGACTCGCATGCGCGCACCTTCGGCCGTTCTTGTGGACAAGGCAAAGCGCTTCATCCAGGCCAACGCCGTGCGCGGCATAAGCGTCAACGACGTCGTCGCGCACCTTGGCGCGTCAAGACGCCTAGTGGAGATGCGGTGGAGGGAGGCGACCGGCGAGACGATACGCTCTTCGATAGAGGCCGTGCGGCTCGCGAAGCTCAGGCGACTGCTTGCGTCCACGCGGCGCCCGGTCGCGGTCATCGCCGCCGAATGCGGCTACCGCGACCCCGACATGCTCGCGCACATCTTCCGCAAGCGCTTCGGCATGACAATGAGCGAGTGGCGCAAAGTCCATCGCTCCGCGGCTGGCTCCGCCGAGCCTGAAGGGCGCGCTACCCCTTCAGGCTCGTCAGCGGCACAAGCCGAACAAGCGGCTCTACAAGGTCACGCTCGGCGTCGATGACCGACTCGATGTCCTTGTAAGCCTGCGGCGCCTCGGAAAGGTCAAGCCGTCCCTTGGCCTTGCCATAGCCCTTGTACTTGTGCCAGCGCTCGCACACAATGCCGTCCATCGCCTTGTCGCACTCCTCGACCGTCAGGTTCGCGGAGGCCGCGACACGGCTCATGCGGCGGCCCGCGCCATGGGAGCAGCTCATGAAGGAGTCCGGATTGCCCAGCCCGCGGACGATGTACGATGCAGTTCCCATCGATCCCGGAATGATGCCGATCTCGTCCTGCTTCGCCGACGTCGCGCCCTTTCGGTGCACGAACACCTTCCTGCCGAAATGCTCCTCGTTCGCGGCGTAGTTGTGGTGGATGTCGATCGTCCGCAGAAAGTTCGCCTCGGGCGCGAACTCCGCGACCGTCTCCTTCATTGCCTCCATCATGCGGCGCCGGTTCTCCTTCGCGTAGCGGAGCGCGAAGAGCATGTCGGTGTAGTAGTGGTGGCCGTCCTCCTCCTCGATCGGCAGAAACGCGAGGTCGGGATCCGCAAGCGGCACGCGGAAGCGCGTGCAGAGCCGGTTCGCGATCCTGTGGTAGTGCTCCTCGATGCGCTTGCCGAGGTTGCGGGAGCCGGAATGGATCATCAGCCACACCTTCGCCCCTCCGTCAGGCTCGCCCGCTCCGTCAAGAGCCGTCGTCTTCTGCAGCTCGACGAAGTGGTTGCCGCCTCCGAGAGTCCCGAGGTTCATGCGGTCCAGCTTGGACGGCCAGAGGTTCGAGCGCATGCCGTTGTTCGCGGTGTACTCCTCGAAGCCCTCCCAGGCCTGCGTCTCGCGGTGCGAGACGCCCTCGCCGACGGGAATGCGCTCCTTAAGCCGCTCCTGAAAGGCGCGGCGGAACGACATGTCCGCGAACCGCTCCGCCGGAATGTCCGTCTCGGTCGCGATCATTCCGCATCCGATGTCCACTCCGACCGCCGCCGGAATCACCGCCCCGTCCGCCGCGATAACGCCGCCGATCGGCATGCCGTAGCCCAGGTGCGCGTCGGGCATGAGCGCGACGTGTCCGAACAGCGCCGGATGCCGCGCAAGGTTCGCGGCCTGCTTCAACGCGCCCTCCTCGCAGTTGGCGCACCAGCTCTTCACGGGCATCAACCACCCGTCCTCCATCTTCTCCCACTTCATTTTCCTCTTCCTTTCCTATCTGTTTCGCAATCCGCTCATGCATGCAATCCGAACATCGATATGACGTCGCGGTTCGTCATGTAGTGCGAAGTCTCCTTCTGAACGTCAAGCTGCCAGCTGTCGTGCCATTCGAATCCCGGATCATATCTAGGACTGCCGCCCACGAACAGCTCCAGCGGCACGAGCAGCTGGTCGGCGAGATGCTTCTCGCACGCCTTGCCGGACTTCACGAACTCACGCGCCGCGTGCGCGACTTCATTGGCGACCGCCTTGCGGGACTTGTCGTA